>Ga0302311_10001707_pt1 | contig 25539 bp, 19 predicted proteins | sample III_Palsa_N1_3_FD_200449 | JGI IMG/M metagenome (GOLD analysis project Ga0302311, IMG submission 200449) | Peat permafrost microbial communities from Stordalen Mire near Abisko, Sweden - III_Palsa_N1_3 | ecosystem: Environmental > Terrestrial > Soil > Palsa > Peat permafrost | place: Sweden... | reverse complement strand
GGCTGCCGGTGAAACCGGCCGGACCGGGGTCTTCCGAGGCGATCGCCGGAAACGGGCCGGCTAACAGCAGGCGACCTTCGTCGTTCATCTTCTGTAGTCGCGCCAAATGCGGTGGACGGTTGACCACGCGGGCCTCGAGTGAGTTGGGGACGTCATTGGCAATAATGGCAAACCACATGGTTCAGGCCTCCGGGCGCATATAGGGAAACAACAGCACGTCACGAATCGACGCCGAGCCGGTCAGCAGCATCACCAAGCGATCGATGCCGATGCCCAGGCCGCCGGTGGGCGGCAAGCCGACTTCCAATGCACGGATATAGTCGGCGTCGAAATGCATGGCCTCGTCATCGCCGGAATCCTTGGCGTCGACCTGCGATTGGAAGCGTGCGGCCTGATCTTCCGGGTCGTTCAACTCGGAGAAGCCGTTCGCCAGCTCCTTGCCGTTGACGAACAGTTCGAAGCGGTCAGTGATGCCCTTGTCGGTATCGCTCTCACGCGCCAGCGGTGACACCTCGACCGGGTGATCGGTGATGAAGGTGGGTTGGATCAGCGTGTGCTCGACGGTCTTCTCGAAGATTTCCAGCAGCAGCTTGCCCCAGCCATAGCCGGGCTTGACCTGCACGCGCAGACGCTTCGCGTGCGCCGCCATCGCATTGCGATCGCGCAGTTCTTCGCGTTTGATCTCGGGATTGTGTTCCAGCACGGCGTCTTCCATGCGCCAGCGACGGAACGCCGGGCCGACGTCGATCTCGGCGCCGTCCCAGGTCAGCTGCGTGGTGCCGAGCACGCTCTGCGCCGTGTCGCGGATCACCGATTCGGTAATGTCCATGATCTCGTGATAGGTCGCGTAAGCCTGATACAACTCCAGCATGGTGAACTCGGGGTTGTGCCGGGTCGACACGCCCTCGTTGCGGAAATTGCGATTGATCTCGTACACGCGATCGAAACCGCCAACCACCAGTCGTTTCAGGTAAAGCTCCGGCGCCACGCGCAGATACAGATCCATATCCAGCGCGTTGTGATGCGTGATGAACGGCTTGGCCGTGGCACCGCCGGGGATCACGTGCATCATCGGCGTCTCGACTTCCATGAAGCGACGCGGCGCGGCCTCAAGCCACTGGCGCATGAAGCCGATGATCTTCGAACGCGTGACAAAGGTGCGCCGCGCTTCCTCGGTGACAATCAGATCAACGTAGCGCTGGCGATAGCGCTGCTCCACATCGGCCAGGCCGTGGAACTTGTCGGGCAGTGGACGCAGGCTCTTGGTCAGCAGGCGGATATTGTCAGCGCGCACGGAGAGCTCGCCGGTCTTGGTGCGCATCAGCACGCCTTCGGCTCCGATGATGTCGCCGACATCCCACCCCTTGAACGCTTCGTAGGTTTCGCCAACGGTGCCTTGGTGGATGAATAGCTGGATGCGGCCGGTGTAATCCTGCAATTGCACAAAGCTGACCTTACCCTGCACACGCTTTAGCACGATGCGGCCGGCCACCTTCACCCGACGCGCCGCGGCCTCGATCACTTCGGCCGTCTGGACGTCTTTATCCGCAAACTCGGTTTGCAGGTCGCCGGCAAAGCTGTCGATCTTGAAGTCGTTCGGAAACGCGATGCCCTGCCCGCGCAGCGCGGTCAATTTCTCGCGACGCTCGGCGATCAGCTTGTTTTCGTCGATGGGTAGGGTGTCAGACGGTTCACTCATGGGTTTCCCTTGCTGCCGGCGCGTACGCCAGGCGGCGGACGTTTCTCTAGTTTATGGTTGGGTTGCAAACAAAAATAAGGAGCTTCTTCTTCAGAATGACATCGCCCGTCAATCGCCCTTGTGAAACACGTGCTTCACCGCATGCCTGGTCGCATTCCAGCCATCGCGCGCACCATGACCGACAGCGATACCGGCTTTCTTCGCGCCGTGGCCGATATCGCGGGCACCGTTGCCGATGCCATGGCCGACAGCCTTGGCATCTTGCTTGACACCTTGGCCAGATGAGCTCTGCTGCGCGCCGACTGTGCCGTTAAACGCTGCAAACGTGGCGAATACGATAAGGATTCCCAAGATCTTCATGTTGTTCATGCTGGAGCTCCTTCTCGATGATCGGGTCGCTTCAACGGATCAGTACTCACGCATCGCTGCGTTTCGAACCCGCCTCAAGGCCGGATTTCAGGCTAGCTTCGATGAATTCGTCCAGATCACCGTCCAGTACTTTCTGCGTGTCGGTGCGCTCGATGCCGGTGCGCAGATCCTTGATGCGGCTCTGATCGAGCACGTAGTTGCGGATCTGGCTGCCCCAGCCGATGTCGGACTTGGTCGCTTCCAATGCATCGCGTTCGACGTTGCGCTTCTGCACTTCCAGCTCGTACAACTTGGCGGCCAGCATTTTCATCGCGGTGGCGCGGTTGGCGTGCTGGCTGCGGCCGGTCTGGCAGGCCACCACGGTATTCGTCGGGATATGCGTAATACGCACCGCCGATTCGGTCTTGTTGACGTGCTGGCCGCCGGCGCCCGACGAACGATAGACGTCCGTACGCAGATCGGCCGGGTTGATGTCGATATCGATGTCGTCATCGACTTCCGGCGACACGAATACCGAGGTGAAGCTGGTATGGCGACGATTGTCCGAATCGAACGGCGACTTGCGCACCAGCCGGTGCACGCCGATCTCGGTTTTCAGCCAGCCGTAGGCGTAATCGCCTTCCACGCGGAACGTGGCGGACTTGATGCCGGCGACATCGCCACCGGACACTTCCATCAGTTCGGTTTGCCAGCCGCGCGATTCGCACCAGCGCAGGTACATGCGCAGCAGCATCTCGGCCCAGTCCTGCGCCTCGGTGCCACCGGCACCGGCCTGAATATCGACGAACGCATTGGTCGAATCCATCTTGCCGGAGAACATGCGCTGGAATTCCAGCTTGCTGATCTGGCTGTCCAGCCGCGCAACGTCGGCAACCACGGACAACGCGGTCTCCTCGTCTTCGTCGGCAATCGCCATCTGCAGCAGTTCGTTGCCATCGGTGAGGCTGGCCGTCAGCGTATCGATACCGCTGACGATGGTGTCGAGCCGTGCGCGCTCGCGGCCCAACTCCTGTGCGCGGGCCGGATCGTCCCACACGGTGGGGCTTTCCAGCTCGCGGGTTACTTCTTCGAGACGCTCACGCTTGGTGGCGTAGTCAAAGATACCCCCGAAGCGACTCGACGCGGCCGCTGAGGTCCGCAATCTGCGCAAGGATGGGATTGGTCTCGATCATGGGTTGGCTCTTACCGGTTTTTCGACCGCTAATAATAGCAGAGGACGACCCGCGGTCTGCCCCGGCAACTTCACCCAAGGACACGCCAGTGCCTTACATTGGTTCGGGATACAAGTTGCCCAGTGAGGCGTCGCCAGATGCAAACGTCAGTCGTCGAACGCCTCGACGGTTTCGCGACGTCCGCACAGGAAGGCGTCGGCGACCAGACGCAACGGCGTCGTATCCACATCACTGCAACCGCTGTGAATCAGCGTCGCAAAGCGTGCATACAACCCCGGGTATTCGCGATCTTCAGCGTGCTCGATGCCACTCGGCAACTCCAGAACCGCACCGCCATTGGCAAGCTTCAGCGTACCTGCGTCGGTCTCGATCACGATGTCCCAGCTCTGCGGGCCGGTCTGACGCCAGTCGAGATCCATCGATATCTTGACACCGGCGGTATCCTTGAACGTCATTACAGCGGCGATCGGCGCGGCGCGATTGGCAGGCGTCGACAGGACTGCGGAGTCAAGAAAAAACGTCCGCGGCAGGATTCGCGTGGCGATCGAGAGTGCATTGATACCGGGATCGAACACGCCCAGACCGCCAGCTTCCCAGATCCAGGCCTGCCCCGGATGCCAGACGCGAACGTCCTCTCGCCACGTAATTGAAACGCTGTCGATACGCCGCTCGGCAAGCCACGCGCGCGCTGGCTCCACGCCGGCGGCATAGCGCGAATGCCAACTGGCAAACAGCGTCAAACCCTTTGCGCTCGCCTGCTGCTCCAGCGCAGCAACCTCGGACAGCGTCGCACCCGGCGGCTTTTCGAGAAAGACATGGACGGCGTTTGCCAGTGCTTCCTGGGCCAGCGCATAGCGAACCTGCGGCGGTGTACAGATAACGACAGCATCGACTGCCGGCCCATCCCGAAACAGTGCCCCGAGGCTTTCGAAGCAGGCAACACCCTCGATGGCCGGCGTACTGCGACTGACCACGGCCGCCAGTTGAAAAGCCGCGTTACCAGCTATTGCAGGAAGGTGCTGATCGCACGCGATCTTCCCCATGCCGACCACGGCCACACGGATTGGACTCATGCTCAAAGCGCCTTGATGGTGAAAGTTGGAGCCGCCGCCTGCGCCAGCGTATTGCGCAGCGGCAAGGTGAACGGTGCAGCCTCTATCTCGAACTCATCACCCACTTCAGTTTTGATGCCTTCGGAAAACGACAGCGTGGCAGTGCCAAAGAAATGCACGTGGACGTCGCCCGGCTGGCGAAACACTTCGTATTTGAAATGATGTGCTTCCAGATTCGCGAAACTATGCGACATGTTTTCCTCACCGGACAGGAACGGCTTTTCCCATAAGACCTTACCATCCCGGTGGATCCGACTGCTGCCCTCGATCTGCATGGGGAGCGGGCCAACGAGCAACTCCGGACCGAGCGCTGCCTGCCGCAGTTTCGAGTGCGCCAGCCACAAATAATTATGGCGTTCGGTCACGTGGTCACTGAACTCGTTGGCAAGGCAAACGCCGAGGCGAAATGGGGTTCCATCCTCGCCAATTAGGTAGATGCCGGCCAGTTCAGGCTCTTCACCACCATCCTTCGCAAACGACGGCGACGTGAGCGGTTTGCCTGGTCCGACCAGGCCGAAGCCATTGCCCTTGTAGAACCACTCCGGCTGGCTGCCGACTTCGCCAGCCGCTGGCTTGCCGCCCTCGACGCCTTCAAGAAATATGCGCATCGAATCCGTCTGCTTTTCGGCGGCGGCCGCCTCGCGATGCATCTTGTCACGCCCTTCGGCGGAACCCAGATGGGTGAGGCCGGTGCCGGTCATGAACAGATGCGCTGCGTCCGGGTGATCGATCGGCGCGAGTAGCCGGCCAGCCGCTAGTTCAGCGGCGATATCGACCGGTTCCCCGAAACCACACGCCGCCACCGCGCCAGCCAGATCCGTGCCCATGGCAATCGCCTTGTTCGCCAGCGACCGCACGCTGTCGACGCCGAGCACGAAGGCGTCGCCGTGACTGCTGGCGGCGATCACGGAGCGCGTGCCATCCGCGGCACGATGTTGCAAAAGACGCAGTGTCATGATGTTTCTCTCTTCAAGGGAAGGTCGCGCTCACTGATAGCTGGCGCGCGCGGACATGGAGTGCGGATGGCGGCAATCAACTGCTCGGAATGCCGTCAAGCAATCGCGGCAAGCCAGCATCGTCACGCAGCACGGCAGGCAGCAATCGGGGCGCGAAGTTCTGATACGCAACCGGCCGCAGAAAGCGCTCGATGGCGAGACTGCCAACCGATGTGGAACGCCCATCGGAAGTGGCCGGGTACGGGCCACCGTGCACCATCGCATGGGTGACGTCGACACCCGTTGGCCAGCCGTTGACGACGATGCGCCCACTCTTGCGCTCCAGCAGCGGGAGCAGCCTTGCCGCCATTTCGGTGTCACCATCATCCATCTGCAGCGTCGTTGTCAGCTGCCCCTCCGCAGCGAGCATGACCGCGCGCAGTTCCACCTCGTCAGCGCAGCGAACCAGCAATGACGACGCGCCGAATATTTCATGCCCAAGCGCCTTCTCGGCCAAAAACGCCTTGCCGCTGGTCGAAAAGAACGTGGCGCGTCCGGCGCTGGCAGCTTCGCCGACAAGACCCTGCGCTACGGTTGCTACCATGTCATTGCGCTGAAGTGTGTCGATGGATTTTTCATAGGCGGCGTGGATCGCGCCGGTCAACATCGTCTGCGCGCCGGCTGCGGAAATAGCTTCGGCAGCAGCCGATACGAAGGCATCAAGTCCCTCGCTTTCGATCGCCAGCAACAGGCCCGGATTGGTACAAAATTGCCCGGCGCCCATCGTCAGTGAACCGACAAATGCCGCGCCAAGAGCGGTCCCGCGTGCATGTAGTGCTTCCGGCAACAGCAGCACGGGATTGATGCTCGACATCTCTGCGAACACCGGAATGGGGATCTCGCGCGCCTGGGCGAGTTTGACCAACGCCAGCCCACCGGCACGCGATCCAGTGAAGCCGACCGCGGCGATCGCGGGATTTTTGACCAGTTCAGTGCCCAGTTCGATACCCGGGCCTGTGAGATGCGAAAACACACCCGCCGGCAATCCGCACGCCTTCACTGCAGCGTGAATGGCACCGGCTACCAGTGCGCCCGTGGCCGGATGTGCCGGATGGCCTTTAACGACAACGGTGCAGCCCGCAGCAAGCGCCGACGCGGTGTCTCCGCCGGCCGTTGAAAAGGCCAGCGGAAAATTCGACGCACCAAACACGGCAACCGGCCCGAGCGGAATCATCCGCAAGCGCAGATCGGTTTTCGCCGGAGGTGTCGTGGCTGCCGCGACTGGATCAGCACGCAAACCCATCCAATCGCCGCGCCTCAGCACACTGGCAAACAGCTTGAGCTGCGTTATGGTGCGTCCGCGCTCGCCTTCCAGGCGCGGACGTGGAAGGCCACTTTCCCGCATGGCAGCGACAATCAGATCGTCGCCCAATGCCAGTATTTCGGCGCCAATACGCTCGAGAAAAACGGCCCTGGCGTCGGCATCAATCGCGCGGTAGATGTCGAACGCGGCCTCAGCTGCCGCACAAGCAGCGTTGACCTCGTCGATACCGTCCGTTTCGAGAGCCGGACCAAAAGGCTGGCCGGTAGCGGCATCTATCGAGCGAAACTCAGCTTTAGTGGCACCGGTCAATTTGGTCTTGTCGTCGTTCAACATCATGCTTCACCGCAATTAATTACTCAGACAAATAGGTTAAGGCGCATATACTGGTTTTGCAATGCCGGCGGCTTTCCTGAGACCCTCGCCGGCAAGCACTGACTGTTACCAAGGGATGAAGCTCTTGAGCAAAACAACCACGCCAGCAGAACCCATCGCGCGTGTCCGCGAGCCGCGCGGAACGGGTCGGCGCCTGTACGGTGCCATTGCCCACAAGCTGGGAGCCGCAATCCTTGCTGGCGAATATCTTCCGGGTGACGTGCTCTCCGGCGAGGTCGTTTTTTCCGAATTGCTGGACGTGTCGCGCAGTGCATACCGCGAGGCTATCCAGGTGCTTAGCGCCAAAGGACTGGTCGAAAGTCGCCCCAAGGCGGGCACGCGCGTACTCCCACGAAACCGGTGGAACCTGCTGGACCCGGAAGTGTTGGGATGGGCATTTGCAGGGCAACCCGATATGGCCTTCGTTCGCAGCCTGTTCGAACTGCGTGCCATCGTTGAGCCAGCCGCTGCAGCGCTTGCAGCAGAGCGCCGTGACAAAGCCGCACTCAAGAGCATGCGTGACGCACTCGCCGGCATGACCCGGCACACGCTCGCCAGCGAAGCGGGCCGCGAGGCTGACCGGGATTTTCACAACGCCATTCTGCACGCCACCGGCAACGATGCGCTGATCGTGCTCAGCGCAAGCGTGTGCGCCGCAGTAACCTGGACAACGCAGTTCAAGCAGCGCCAGCGAACACTGCCGCGCAACGCCATTCCAGATCATCGTCGGGTGCTCGATGCGATTGCCGCCAGCGACCCGCCCGCCGCCAGCGAGGCGATGCGGGTGCTGGTGGAACTGGCGCTGGAAGATACGCGCCAGTCGATGCAGCCCTAGCCTTCTTCGAAACAAAACCTGCTTTTCAGCGACCGCCGGTGCGACGCTTGTTGTAGACGTCGAATGCCACAGCAGCCAGCAGCACGAGTCCCTTGATCAAGGACTGGTATTCCGTGCCGACGCCGAGAATCGACATGCCGTTGTTGAGCAGTCCGATGATGAGTCCACCGACGATGGCTCCTGTGACGGTACCGATGCCTCCGGTGACAGCGGCACCACCAATGAATACGGCAGCGATCGCGTCGAGCTCGAAGCCGGATCCCGCGCTCGGGCTCGCGAGGTTCAGCTGTGCAGTGAAAACAAGCCCGGCGAGAGCTGAGATCACGCCCATGTTCACGAACAACAGAAAGGTGACCCGCTTGGTCTTCACACCAGAGAGCGCCGCGGCGTTGAGGTTTCCACCGATCGCGTAGACGTGGCGCCCGAAGACAGACCGCGCCATGACTGCCGCATAGACGACGATGAGCGCACCGAGAATCACAAGAACGATCGGGGTTCCGTTGTAGCTCGCAAGCAAAAAAGCCATGTAGAGGATCAGGAAGACAGCGAAGGCCAGCTTGAGGATGAAGTACCAGAGCGGCTCGGACTCGAGCCCGTAGGTGTGGCGCACCGAGCGCTGGCGCAGCGAGCCGAAGAGCAGCACGATCGACGCTACAGCGCCGAGAATGAGCGTAAGCGGCTCGTAGCCACTCGTTCCGAAGCTCGGCAGAAAGCCGGATCCAAGCCGACGGAAGGCTTCCGGGAAAGGCGAGATCTGCTGGTTCTGCAATGCTATCTGCGCTGCTCCGCGAAACACGAGCATGCCGGCCAGAGTGACGATGAAAGCCGGGATCCGGAAGTACGCAATCCAGAATCCCTGCCAGGCCCCGACGAGCGCACCGAGGATCAGACAAAGCACGATCGCGATCGGCCACGCAATGTGCCATTCGGTAATCATGACCCCAGCCATCGCTCCGACGAACGCCACGACCGAACCGACGGAGAGATCGATGTGACCGGCAATGATCACCATCACCATGCCGATTGCGAGGATCAGGATGTAGCTGTTCTGGATGACGAGGTTCGATACGTTGATCGGGCGAAGCGTGATGCCGTGGGTTGTGATCTGAAAAAACAGCACAATCGCGATCAGAGCGAGAAACAGACCGACCTGACGAAGCTGACCGGTGAGATAGCCCAGTGCCTTCCTCGCCTCGCTGACTGGTTTCGTCAATTCATTAGACGTGGTCACTGGTGGAGTTCTCCCGTTCTTTAGTCATGTGCTGCATTAGGAATTCGGCGGTCGCTTGCGCGCGCGGAACATCCGCCGTGATGCGACCCTCAGCGAGGGTGTAGATGCGGTCGCAGACGCCGAGAAGCTCCGGGAGCTCCGACGAAATCATGATCACACCTTTGCCCTCATCGGCGAGTCGATTGATGATGGTGTAAATCTCGTACTTGGCGCCGACGTCGATACCACGCGTCGGCTCGTCGAGGATAAGCACATCGGGGTCGGCGTACATCCACTTGGACAGCACGACTTTCTGCTGGTTTCCGCCCGAGAGCTTTCCGGTGATCGAGTCGACACTCGGCGCCTTGATGTTCAAGCTCTTGAGATATTTGCCGGCAACGGTCGCTTCCTTGTGGCCGTCGACAAAACCGAACATTCCCGCGAGCTTGCCAAGCGCCGAACCCGAGGTGTTGCGGGTGATGTCATCAATGAGATTCAGCCCGTAGCGCTTGCGGTCTTCCGTCGCATAGGCAATGCCATGCCGGATCGCCTTCGGCACGGTGCTGGTATCGATTTCGACGCCGCGCTTGAAGACCTTTCCACTGATCTTCACACCGTAGCTCTTGCCAAAAATGCTCATCGCGAGCTCGGTACGCCCTGCCCCCATCAGTCCAGCAATGCCGACGATTTCGCCTGCGCGAACGGAGATACTGGCGTTAGTGACGATCTGACGCGACACGTCAATCGGGTGGAACACGTTCCAGTGTTCGACGCGCAACAACTCCTCGCCGATCGTCGGGGTGTGGTCCGGGTACCTGCTTTCAAGGTCGCGCCCGACCATGCCCTTGATGATCCGCTCTTCGGTAATTTCGTCCGCGTGCATGTCGAGGGTCTCGATCGTGCGTCCATCGCGGATGATCGTTACCTCGTCGGCGATTGCCTTTATCTCATTCAATTTGTGGCTAATGATGATCGACGTAATGCCCTGGCTCTGAAGCTGCTTGATCAGGCCGAGCAAATGCGCCGAGTCTTCGTCGTTCAGAGCCGCCGTCGGCTCATCGAGAATGAGCAGCTTCACGCGCTTCGACAGCGCCTTCGCGATTTCGACGAGCTGCTGCTTGCCAACACCGATGTCGGTGATCTTGGTGATCGGATTGTCTTTGAGGCCCACCCGGGCGAGGAGTTTGGCCGCCTCAAGATTGGTCTTGTTCCAGTCGATCCAGCCATTCGTCTGCTGCTCATTGCCGAGAAAGATGTTCTCGGCAATGGAGAGATAAGGACTGAGCGCAAGTTCCTGGTGGATGATGACGACGCCAGCGGCCTCGGAATCATTGATGCTCTTGAAATCGACCGATGCATCTTCGAACACGATCTGGCCGTCGAAGCTGCCCGCGGGATACACACCGCTGAGTACCTTCATCAGGGTTGATTTACCCGCGCCATTCTCACCGCAGATGGCATGGACATGGCCGCGTTTGACGCCGAGTGAGACGTTTTGCAACGCCTTGACGCCGGGAAACGTCTTCGTGATGCCTTGCATCTCGAGAATATTGGTTGTCACGTTTTCTGCTTCTTCCGTAAATAGAAGAGGGGAAATAGAACGGCGCTGGTGGCGGGCATCCGCCACCAGCGCCAATCCTTGAGCGATACTTACTGGAGCTGCGACGGAGTGTAGTAACCGCTGTCGATGAGCACCTTCTGGTAGTTCGCCTTCGTGACCACGGTCGGCTGGAACAGGTACGTCGGAACGGTGATGACCTTGTTGTTGTAGGTCTTGTCGTCGTTCGTCTCCGGCTTCTTGCCAGTCAGGATATCGTTGGCCATCACAGCGGCCTGGTCGGCGAGCTTGCGCGTGTCCTTGTAAATGGTCGAGTACTGCTGGCCGGCTATGATCGACTTGACCGACGCTGCCTCAGCGTCCTGTCCGGTGATGACCGGAAGCGGCTTTGCGGACGTGCCGTAACCTGCGCCTTGCAGAGCAGAGATGATGCCGATCGACAAGCCGTCGTACGGAGAGAGGACGCCATCGACGTTGGCACCGTCCGAATAGGACTTCGCGATCAGGTTCTGCATGCGAGCCTTGGCGGTTGCCGGGTCCCACTGCAGCGTTGCGACCTGGGTGAAACCGGTCTGGCCACTCTTGACGACGATGGATCCATCGGCAATATACGGCTTGAGGGTATCGATCGCACCATTGAAGAAGAACGTGGCGTTGTTGTCATCCGGGCTGCCGGCGAACAGCTCGACGTTGAGCGGACCTTTTTTGTCGGTCCTCTTGCCGTCTGCATCGACGAGTCCCAAGCCGGTCAGCAGGCTGGTCGCCTGGTCAACGCCGACTTTGTAGTTGTCGAACGAGACATAGTAGTTGACGTTCTTGCTGCCGGTGAGCAGACGATCATAGGAGATGACCTGGATGCCAGCCTTCGCCGCGGCATCGAGCTGGTCGCTGAGCGAGCCACCGTCGATCGACGCGACAATCAGGATCTTCGCACCCTTGGTGATCATGTTGCTCACCTGAAGCACCTGCTGCGGAATCTTGTTGTCGGCGTACTCGAGGTCGACTTTATAGCCGAGCTTTTCGAGGTCGGCCTTGACGGCGTCGCCATCCTTGATCCAGCGCTCGGAAACCTTGGTCGGCATGGCTACTCCGACCAGGGCTCCCTTGTTATCGGATGATCCGGCCGTTGTGTCCGTACCACCGCGTCCGCCGGAGCAGGCTGCGAGCGAGAACGCGAGTCCCATCGTTGCGATGCCGGTAAGTAATTTGTGTGCCTTCACTGTGGGTCACCTTTCAGTTGATTTCTGGACACTTCATCGATGTGATGCTGGTGGATCCGCGTTGTCCGGGTACGAACCCACTGCCGCCATCTTGGGCACAGGCGGCCAGTTTTTGAATGACTATTTAGAGCCGAGCTGCAAGCCGGTAGTGTGCTGATAAGTTCGTCCAGACTCGGGTCCTGCAGCTTTTCAACGTCGCACCTTAAATACTGTGGCAGGGCATTGCACGTAGAGATTGAGATCGCTTTTCGATCAAGGTCGATGACTGGGGGAAATCCTTTACTGCAGCGAGCATCATCGTTTATCTTGTCTGAGTAATAGACTATCGATGCAACCAACGTGCGTCAACGACCGCCTCTCGAACTGACAGCCATGGATATGAGCACGCTGCTTAAGATCAACCCTGCAGGTGTTTTCACCGCACCGCTCCTGCCTATTGGACACGTTTTAGCGGCTGAAGCAAGTCGCGCCGCAGCAGGCCAGCTGAGGGACGGCAATAACGTCGATGCAATTACACAGAGTAATTCTCACGGCATAAGGGCGAGAATTCTCGCGTACGGCATATCGACAAGCACAGCCGTGTCTACCGGATGGATGGTGCGTCGCGCTGGAGCCGCAGAAATTTCCCGATGAACCGAACGAGCGCCGTTTTGTCTCGCTGCGCGCCGATTCCGGCAAGCCATGCGTGCACGTCATGATTTACCGCCTTTCCATGTTTCCCAAAGGAATCCCCAACTCGCCATGACACATTCCGCCCAACCCAAGTTGCGTTCGCGCGCATGGTTCGACAACCCCGACAATATCGACATGACCGCGCTCTATCTGGAGCGGTATCTCAACTTCGGTCTTTCGCTGGAAGAGCTGCGTTCGGGCAAGCCGATCATCGGCATTGCCCAGACTGGCAGCGATCTTTCGCCATGCAATCGTCACCACCTGGTACTTGCCGAACGCGTGCGCGACGGCATCCGCGAAGCGGGCGGGATACCGCTGGAATTTCCGGTGCATCCGATCCAGGAAACGGGCAAGCGCCCTACCGCCGGCCTCGACCGCAACCTTGCCTATCTGTCCCTGGTAGAGGTGCTGTACGGCTATCCTCTCGATGGCGTGGTACTGACCATCGGCTGCGACAAGACCACGCCAGCGTGCCTGATGGCGGCGGCCACAGTGAATATCCCCGCGATCGCCCTTTCGGTCGGGCCGATGCTCAATGGCTGGCACAAGGGCGAACGGACGGGCTCGGGCACCATCGTGTGGAAAGCACGCGAGCTGTTGGCAACCGGAGCCATCGACGAGGATGGCTTCATCAAACTGGTCGCCTCGTCCGCGCCGTCGACCGGTTACTGCAACACGATGGGCACGGCAACCACGATGAACAGCCTGGCCGAGGCGCTTGGCATGCAACTACCCGGATCAGCGGCGATCCCTGCGCCGTATCGCGACAGGCAGGAGATTGCTTACTACACCGGCAAACGTATCGTCGCGATGGTCGCCGAGGATTTGAAGCCCTCGGACATCCTTACCCGCGAGGCGTTCCTTAATGCCATCGTGGTCAACTCCGCCATCGGAGGATCAACCAACGCGCCGATTCATCTGGCGGCAATCGCGCGCCACATCGGCGTTGATCTGAAGATCGACGACTGGCAGACGCACGGCCACAAGGTGCCGCTGATGGTGAATCTGCAGCCGGCCGGCGAATATCTCGGCGAGGATTTCTATCACGCTGGTGGCGTACCGGCTGTGGTGTCGGAACTGCTGAAGCAGGGCCTGATTCACGAGGATGCCATGACGGCGAACGGCAAATCGATTGGCGATAATTGCCGCGATGCGACCATCGAAGACGAGCGCGTCATCCGTCCGTTTGCCGACCCGTTGAAAGAGGACGCTGGCTTTATCGTGCTGCGCGGCAACCTGTTTGACAGCGCAATCATGAAGACCAGCGTCATCAGCCCGCAGTTTCGCGAACGTTATCTCAGCAACCCGGATGATCCCGAAGCGTTCGAGGGCCCGGCGGTCGTATTTGACGGCCCGGAAGATTACCACCACCGCATCGACGATCCCGCGCTCGGCATCACCACCGACACCCTGCTTTTCATGCGCGGAGCGGGGCCGGTGGGATACCCGGGCTCGGCCGAAGTGGTGAACATGCGTCCGCCCAACTATCTCATTCGCGAAGGTGTGCACGCCCTGCCCTGCATCGGCGACGGCCGCCAGTCGGGCACCTCGGGATCGCCTTCCATCCTAAACGCCAGCCCGGAGGCGGCGGTAATGGGCGGCCTAGCGCTAATCCGCACCGGCGATCGCGTTCGCATCGACCTCGGCAAGGGCACCGCCAACGTGCTGATCAGCGATGAGGAGCTTGCCGAACGGCGGCGCGCACTTACCGAAGCGGGCGGCTATGCCTACCCTGCTTCGCAAACGCCGTGGCAGGAAATCCAGCGCAAGATCGTCGGTCAGATGGAAACCGGCGCCATTCTCGAAGGCGCTGAAAACTATCAGCAGATCGCGCAAACGAAGGGACTGCCGCGGGATAGTCATTGACGGTCACTGGCGCATCGGCGTGCTTCAAGGTGGATGAGATGGTCAGTCCAAGGACATCGGTTACGTTGATTCTCGTCGGAAACACTCAAGAAAAATCGGCAAATTTTGAGTGGAGTGGCCTGCAAGCAGGCCACTCCACTCAAAAACAGTCAGGCCAGAGCATCGCTATGCACGCCGCGTACCGCGCGACCGGATGGGTCCGCTGCGTTGGCAAATGCCGGATCCCATGCCAGTGCTGCCGGCGATGAGCACGCAATAGATTTGCCACCTGGCACCGTGGCCGCGCACGCCTCGCCCGGAAAGTGCTGCTCGAAAATGCGTCGATAGAAATAGGCTTCCTTGGTTGCCGGCGTGTTGAATGGATAACGCGCGGCGGCCGCAGCAAATTCGCGGTCGGTGACAGCCTGTTCTGCCTGCGCTTTCAGACCATCGATCCAGCCGTAGCCAACACCATCGCTGAACTGCTCTTTTTGGCGCCACAGGATCTGATCCGGTAGCGCGCCGTCGAATGCTTCGCGCAGTATTGATTTCTCGATCTTGCGTTTACTGTCGCCAGTCTTGTCTACCATTTTGTGTTTCGCGTCCATGCCCATCGCCACGTCGATGAATTCGAGATCGAGAAACGGCACGCGCGCCTCCACGCCCCAGGCCATCATCGCCTTGTTGGCACGCAGGCAGTCGTAGCTGTGCAGCGCGTCGATCTTGCGCACGGTTTCTTCGTGGAACGCCTCGGCCGACGGCGCCTTGTGGAAATACAGATAGCCGCCGAACAGCTCGTCCGAGCCCTCGCCCGACAGCACCATCTTCACGCCCATCGCCTTGATGCGCCGCGCCAGCAAATACATCGGCGTAGCGGCGCGAATCGTGGTGACGTCATAGGTTTCGATATGGCGAATGACTTCGGGCAAGGCGTCCAGCCCTTCCCAGAAGGTGTAGACGAAACCGTGATGCACGGTGCCCAGCGCATCGGCGGCAATTTGCGCGGCGGCGAGATCGGGCGAGCCTTCCAGACCGATCGCGAACGAATGCAGCCGCGGCCACCAGGCTTCGCTGCGATCTTCATCCTCGATGCGTTCGCGTGCGAAACGTGCGGCGCAGGCAGCGACCAGCGAAGAGTCGAGGCCACCGGATAGCAGCACGCCATAAGGTACGTCGGTCATCAGCTGGCGATGCACAGCCTGCTCGAAGGCGAGTTTCAAATCCGCCGGTTCCACCGACGCGCCCTGCGTATGCGCGTAGTCGCGCCACGGCTTGACATAGTACTGGCGCAGCTCACCGCTGGCGCTGTCGTAGATATGCCCAGGCGGAAACGCCGTGACATCCGCGCACAGGCCAACCAGCGATTTCATTTCCGACGCCACGCACAGGCGTCCGTGCGTATCGTGGCCCCAGTACAGCGGGCATACGCCGATCGGGTCGCGTGCGATCAGGTAGCGCTGCGCTTCACCATCCCACAGGGCAAAGGCGAAGATGCCGTTGAGCCTGTTGACGAAATCAGTATCACCATCGCGATACATCGCGCTGATGACTTCGCAATCGGAGCCGGTAGTGAAGTCGTAATCGCTGCCGGCACGCAGTTCGCGATGGTTGTAGATTTCGCCGTTGACCGCCAGCGCCAGCGCACCATCGCGCGAACGCAGCGGCTGCGCACCGCTGGCCGGATCGACGATGGCGAGGCGTTCGTGCACAAGAATCGCGCCGGCGTCGACAAACACGCCGCTCCAGTCCGGTCCGCGATGGCGCTGCCGCTGCGACAGCTCCAGCGCCTGTCGACGCAACTGCGCCAGATCATCGCCTGGTTGTAGATCAAACATTCCGAAAATCGAACACATCGCATTTCACCTTTGTCTTGTCTGATTGATCTTTCCGATTACCAACCGGGATGGCCCGGCGATTTATTACTGCGTTTCGGCATACGGCCATCCGTGGTGCTGGCCGGAAATTGCTCCTGCATTTCCGGCATACCGGCCATCCATGGTCATAAACGAAGAAGGCCCGCACTGGGCGGGCCTTCTTCGCGTGTCTTTCGTGGAATCCGAACTACGCGAGGGCCCGCCAACGGCTGACGTTATTATTCGCGTTGTTATTGGTGTTGCCCGCAAGCACGACCGACTGCGCGACGAGCGCAGCGGTGGTCGAAAAATAGGCGGTGACTAAAGTCATGGCTCGACTAAAACAGATCCGGGCCGCCAACGCAAGCCCGCTGGCGCATCCGATGTTGAACATGCCCGGAGTAACTAGCCCCGCGGCGGCTCGCTGATCCAGCTGATGGCTTGCGCGATTTCCGTGTTGCCGAACAACCGGAATTCCGCCGGTATCGCAAAACCCATCGCCGTCGCCGTCATCCGCAACCACTGCACGTCGGTGACCAGGGCGACGCGGTCCCAGCCGCTCAGGTGTCGCATGCCGAGCTTGGCGTCATCCCACATGGCGCCGGGATCGAAGCCGGTGAACTCTTCGCCGATGTGATAGATCAGCCGCAGTTTGCGGTTCAACGCGAACGCCGCCTCGACATCGGGAACGATGATGCGTGAGTAGTCCTCTGCCGTTACCTGGCCAATGGCGCGAAAGCCCAACGTGCCGGCCGGCAATCCCTGCATCTGTTCGATCATCGCTTGCTCCCGGAAATGGATGAATGGAATTGAATCTACCAGCAGCTTGCACGGATCGTCGTGAATGACATGTCTGACTTCGATGAGCCTCGCCTCGCTATCTGTCCAACTAGATCGGCTCGATATGCCGCAACAGCAGCCGAGGCGTCTCGCGTCCCTGCCAGTCATTGATGGTGAGTTCGTACACGGCGTGGAATCGTGTTGGTGGCGGTGTGCCGTGATACGCGTTGAACATCACCGCGTCGTGCACGGCTCCGTCGCGCGGATCGCGCAACTGCAGACGCAGGTGGCGTTCGCCCATCAGCTTCCAGCTGTGGCATTCGAACGCGTTGTCGAACAGCGGCTCGGGAAACGCCTGTCCCCACGGACCGGCCTGACGCAGCTGCCGGGCCAGACTTAGCGATGCGGCGCCCGCAGGTAATTCGCCGTCGGTAAGCAGCACAGCCTGCAGTTGATCGGTATCGATCAATTCGCGCGCGATCGCGTCGAACGCTTCGGCGAAACGCGGATAGTCGCAGGTCTTGAGACTCAAACCGGCAGCCATCGCATGGCCGCCAAAACGTTCGATCAAACCCGGATGTCGTGCATCGATCGCCGCCAGCGCATCGCGGATATGGAAACCTGAAATGGATCGCGCCGAGCCACGCAGCTCATCGGTGCTGTCTTCGTTGGCTGGTGCAAAGGCGATGACGGGACGATGCAGGTGATCTTTCAGTTTGGAAGCCACCAGCCCCACCACACCGGCGTGCCACGAGGGTTCGAACAGCGTTACGCCGACCGCATCGGTATGCGCAGCGCTGGCCGCCATCAGCTCGGCTTCAGCGACCATTGATGCCTGCAGGTCGCGGCGCTCCATGTTGATCGCGCTGAGCTGCTCGGCGTAACGATACGCCTGCCCCACGTCGTCGGTGAGCAGGCACTCGATGCCGAGGCGCATATCTTCCAGTCGACCCGCCGCGTTTAAACGCGGACCGACCACAAACCCCAGATCACTGGCGCACAGCGTGGCGATGCTGCGTTTTCCCGACTCGATCAGCGCGGTGATGCCAGCACAACCACGACCGCTGCGAATACGCTTGAGGCCCGCCTCGACCAGCACGCGATTATTGAAATCCAGTGGAACCAGGTCGGCGACGGTGCCCAGTGCGACCAAGTCGAGCAGCACTGAAAGATCGGGCCGTGCGCTGTTTTGAGACTCAGAGCCATCGTTGGGATACATCCGCGCTCGCAAAGCGAGCAGCAAATAAAACATCACGCCGACGCCAGCCAGCGCCTTGCTGGGAAAGCTCTTGTTCAAGATCGCGTCGTGCGCACAAACCTCACACGGCGGGCTGCTGTGCCCGCATTTTTCGACGTAGATCAGATTCGGATTGACCATCGCATCGGCGGCAGGCAGTTGCTCGCCGGGCAAGTGATGATCGGTGACGATGACCTTGATGCCGCGCGCCCTGGCCGCCGCCACACCCGCCACGCTGGCAACGCCGTTGTCGACGGTGACAATCAGCTGTGGCGTCGGCTGCATCGATTCGACCAGCGCCGCGCTGAGTCCGTAACCGTGGATGAAACGATGCGGCACGGCGTAACTCACCCGCCTCGCACCCAGCATGCGCAAGCCGCGCACGGCGGCTGCGGTGCCAGTGGCGCCATCGCAGTCGTAGTCGCCGGCGATCACGATGCTCCAGTCTTCGCGAATCGCCTCAACCAGAATCTCGATCGCCTGCGGCATGCCGCCCAGCGCCTGCGGCGACAGCATGCGCGCCAGACGGTGTTCGACCTGATCCGGTGTCAGCACGCCGCGCGCGGCGTAGATCTGCTGCAGCACGACGTGGACCGAATCGGGCCAGCCGCAGGGCTCGCCGTTGATCACACGACGGCGCAGCTGCGGCGTGATCAACGCCCCGCCCGGCGCCACAGGCGCCAGCGATGCCACGGTTTGCACTGCCAGCGTTCGCCGTTGGCAAAGTGCAGCCGCAGCGGTTGTCGACGCGTCAACGCTTCGATAACCGGTAACCATGTTGATTCGATCTCGCTGAACGGCAAATCCTGCAAATCAATCAACCATCCATTCGCTGCGCCGGCAACATTTTGTTCCGTTCGCGGAAGCACTTTGATGCCGGCTCGTGTGGCGAGCGCCGTGAGTAGCAAGTCATCGCTGATCACACCGCTCAACTCGCTGATCAGTGGCACTGGCAAGGAACCGCCACCCCAAAGCCAAACGCTGTTGACCGGAGCGAGCCCACGCGCACGACGCGCAACATTCAGCGGATGCTGATGCAGCAGCACCTGGATATCGTTGAGCAGCAATCGCCAACGCTTGCCTTCCGCACCTTGCGGCAGGTGTTGCGAAAGATCTTCGCCCAGGGCCTGCTCGGGCGCGGCAAAATTCGGCAGTGGCGTATTTGACGGCAAACGCAGATGCCATCGATCGGGTGTGGTGATTTCCAGTTCCATGCCGGCGTCATCAAACGCGGGCCGCAGGGCATCGGCAAATGCGAGCGCCTCGTCCATAGTGAGCTGCAGCTGTCCGCAGGCCAACAGCCGCACACCGTTCATTTCTGGCTGCACCCAGGCAGGATCGGCGGACAGCCAGATATGTGCTCCGGCATCGTGAGCTATATATTCGCGAGTGATTGCAGCAACAGCCAACGTGCTGTCGGCGCCGACAAAGTAATCACCCAGGCCGGTCAGATAACCGGCACGTCCATCCGTGAGTCGGTCGGCACGAATCAGCAACGCACGCAGCGTGCTTGTTGCGCCGGTCGCCGGCCATGCCGGCAACCACATGTGCACGGTTGGCTCCGGCTTCGCGCTCATACGTGCACCTTACGCTTCCAGCTGCTCTTGCAGTTCCAGCCACTCGGTTTCCAGCGCATCTTTTTCCTTGCGCAGTTCCGTCTGCCGCTGGCCCAGACGCATCATCTCGCCGGTCGGGCCGTTATAGGTGGCGGGGTCGGCCAGCGTGGTTTCGAGCTTGGTCAGTTCAGCGTCGATGGTCGCGGTGCGAGTTTCAATTTTCTTCACCCGCTGGCGCGAGACTTTTTCGTTTTCGCGCGCAGCGGCGTGATTGCGCTTGCGCTCCTCGGGCGACTCTATCTTGACGACGGGCGCTTCCTTCTTGCCCGCGCCAGCTTTGGCCGCCTTCTTGTTGGCCGAACCACGCGAGCGCAGCCACTTGGCGTAATCGTCCAGGTCGCCGTCGAAGCCTTCGACCACGCCGTCGGCTACACGCCAGAAGCTGTCGCAGACCAAGCCGAGCAGATGGCGATCGTGCGACACCAGCACCAGCGCGCCGTCGAAGTCGGACAGCGCGTCGGCCAGCGCCTCACGCATGTCCAGATCGAGATGGTTGGTCGGCTCATCGAGCAGCAGCAGATTCGGTTTGTCCCATGCAATCAGGGCCAGCGCCAGGCGCGCGCGCTCACCACCGGAGAACCCGTCGACTGACTCGAACGCGCGGTCACCGGCGAAATTCCAGGTGCCGAGGAAATCGCGCATCACCTGGGTCGCCACGCCCGGCGCCTTGTCCATCAGATGTTCCAGCGGGCTGGCGCCTTCGCGCAGGCTCTCGACCGTGTGCTGGGCGAAGTAGCCGATCTTCAGATCTTTGTGCGCCTTGCGCTCGCCGCTGAATGGTTCGAGTTCGCCGACCAGGGTCTTCACCAAGGTCGATTTACCGGCGCCGTTGGGGCCGAGCAGGCCAATGCGATCGCCTGCCTCCAGGCTGAAGCGCACGTTGTCCAGAATGATGTTGTTCGGGCCGCCTTTCTCATCGGGATAGCCGGCGATGATGTCTTCGAGCTGCAACATCGAATCAGGCAACCGATCCGGTTTGGCGAACTGAAAGTGGAACGAGCGCTCCGCGCGCACCGCTTCAGTACCAGCCAACTTCTCCAGCCGCTTCATACGCGATTGCGCCTGTTTGGCCTTGCTTGCGGTCGCCTTGAAGCGGTCGACAAACGACTGCAGATGCGCGCGCTCGGCCTGCTCGCGCTCATGACTGATCTGCTGCTGGCGTAGCTGCTCGGCACGCAGGCGCTCGAACGCGCTGTAATTGCCGGTATACATCTTCGCCTTGCCGTCGTTCAGATGCATGGTGTGGGTGATCACGCCATCGAGGAATTCGCGATCGTGCGAAATGATCATCAGCGTGCCCTGATAGCGGCGCAGCCATTCCTCCAGCCACAGCACCGCGTCGAGATCGAGATGGTTGGTCGGTTCGTCGAGCAGCAGCAGCTCGGACGGAGACATCAGCGCACGCGCCAGATTGAGCCGCACGCGCCAGCCGCCGGAGAATTCCTGCACCGCGCGTTCGTGCGTTTCCGGCGGAAAGCCCAAGCCGTGCAGCAGTTTGCCGGCGCGTGCGCGGCCGTCGTAACCGTTCAATTCTTCGATACGCTGATGTGCGAGAGCCATCGCCTCGGTGTCGCCGCTTTCGGCGGCCTGGCTCTCTTCCAGCAGCACGGCGGCCAGCTCTTCATCGCCACCCAGTACATAGTCGATGGCAGCATCAGGCAGCGCCGGGGTCTCCTGCGCCACCGAGGCCAGCCGCAGCTTCGTCGGGATATCCAGTTCGCCCGCATCGCCTTCAAGCTTGCCCTGCAACGCCGCGAACAGGCTGGATTTGCCGCAGCCGTTGCGGCCGATCACGCCCAGCCGCCAGCCACTCTGGATCACCAGGTCAATATCGGAAAGCAGCAGGCGGGTGCCGCGGCGCAAGGCAAAGTGTCGAAAAGCAATCATGGTGTCGCAGGTATCCGAATCGGGCAGGCTGTGGCCCGCAGCCGCCCATGATAGCGGGGTTCAAGGTATTCTCGCCCTATGGGAGCGCTGCGCCGGGGTGAGAGTGAATGCCAGTCGGGTCGCAATCGATCCATATTGGCATGGCGTCATCAGACATATTGCTTGCCCGTAGTGGCCGCATTGATGGAGTGCTTGCCAAAGGTGGCGTCATCGACACTTTGCTTGCCATCGTATGGCGTAGCATCGCGGGTTTTGCTACAACATGCCGCATACAGTCTCGCGTGCAAACGTCTTGCACGCACACAGTCTTGTTAGGGATAGGGGGAGTCATGATCAAGTTCATCCGCCGTTTGCCGGTCGTTATCGCGCTGGCAGCTATCGGCAGTTTCGCTGCCTCATCGGGCGCGAGCGCAGCTCCACAAACGCAGACGCACGGTGACAACCTGCTGGTGCATCGCGTGCAGCAGGAAAATGGCATGAACCTGCCCCGCCGCGGCATGAGCATGGCGCAGGTGGAAAAGGCCTACGGCGCGCCGCAGAGCAAGCTCTCACCGCGTGGCGGCGACAGCAGCAAGCATCCGGTGATCAACCGCTGGGACTACGCCAACTTCATCGTGTATTTCGAACGCAGCCACGTGATCCACTCGGTGCTCAATACGCCAGCGGGCAACAATACCAATCCTGCTGCCGTCAACTGAGTACCTAAATTACAGAAACGCGGCCTGTGGCGACGCGGGCCGCGTTTTCTATACGTGTTTTATATGCACGTAAGATATGCACGTAAGAACGGCGTCGTAGAATGGGCGGCTGAAGCTGCTCATCGACCTTAGAGAATTCCTCGCATGACCGACCATACCTTGCGCCTGCCGGCGGAATGGGAGCCGCAGTCCGCGGTGCTGATCGCCTGGCCGCACGCCGGCACCGACTGGGTTGATCGCCTGGCCAGCGTTGAAATCACCTATATCGCGCTAGCCGCCGCCGTCGTGCGCTTCCAGTCGCTGATCATCGTGGTTCCGGATGCGGAGCTGCATGCGCACGTCGAAGCACGGCTGCGCGAGCATGGCGTTGACCTGACGCGCGTGCGCCTTGTCGAACTGCCGTACGACGACACCTGGCTGCGCGATTCCGGCCCGATCACGCTGAGCGCCGGCAACGACAACTATCAACTCACCGATTTCCGTTTTACCGGCTGGGGTGGCAAGTTCGGTTCGGCGCAGGATGATGCGCTGGTCGCCGGTCTGGTCGATGCCGGCGTGTTCGGCAACGCCAGCCACCGGCGCATCGACTGGGCGCTGGAAGGCGGCGCGATCGAGAGCGATGGCGAAGGTACGGTGCTCACCACGTGGCGCTGCCTGGTGCAGCGTCATCCCGAACAGTCGCGCGAGGACATGAGCGACATTCTGCGCGATGGCCTGCAGGCCGACCGCGTGCTGTGGCTGGACTACGGCTACCTCGAAGGCGACGATACCGACGCGCACATCGACACCCTCGCCCGCTTCGCGCCCGGCGAAAGCATCGTGTTTCAGGCCTGCGACGATGCCAGCGATCCCCACCAAGACGAACTGCAACGCATGGCCGGCGAACTGGCCGCACTGCGCACCCGCGACGGCCGTCCGTATCAGCTGTATCCGCTGCCGTGGGCTGAACCCATACTCGACCAAGGCCGCCGGCTGGCCGCGTCCTACGCCAACTACCTGATCGTCAACGGCGCCGTGCTGGTGCCGGCCTATGGCGACAAAGCCGACGACGAAGCGGCGCGCATCATCGGCCTGGCGCATCCCGGTCGCGAAATCGTGCAGGTGCCGTGCCGTGCGCTGATCTGGCAGAACGGCAGCCTGCACTGCATCACCATGCAGCTGCCCGCCGGGCTGGCCTGAGCGCGTATCGCCGCGCCGGCAAACAGGCTTGAGATTTACCGCATCGGCTAAACTTGACGGCTAGCCACGCAAAAGCTGTCGCCCGAGGATTGAGCCCATGACCCGCAAGACCCTGAAGGTCGCCCTGCTGCAAGACGCCCATCGCGGCAACCGCGAGGCGAATCTGGACGCGATCGAGGCCGGTCTGCGCGAAGCCGCCGCGGCAGGCGTCGAGCTGGTGCTGCTGCAGGAGCTGCACAACGGACCGTATTTTTGCCAGCGCGAATCGGTGGAAGAATTCGATCAGGCCGAAACCATTCCCGGCCACGGCACCGAGCGCATCGGCAAGCTGGCCGAAGAACTGCAGCTAGTGATCGTGGCGTCGCTGTTCGAAAAGCGCGCTACCGGCCTGTACCACAACACCGCCGTGGTGTTCGATCGCTCGGCGGCGATCGCCGGCAAGTATCGCAAGATGCACATCCCCGACGATCCGGCCTTCTACGAAAAGTTCTATTTCACGCCGGGTGATCTCGGTTTCGAGCCGATCTCCACCTCGGTCGGCAAACTTGGCGTGCTGGTGTGCTGGGATCAGTGGTATCCCGAAGCCGCGCGCCTGATGGCGCTGGCCGGCGCCGACCTGCTGCTCTACCCCACCGCGATCGGCTGGGACCCGAACGACGACCAAGCCGAGAAGGATCGTCAGCGCGACGCCTGGATCACCGTGCAGCGCGGCCACGCGGTGGCCAACGGTCTGCCGCTGCTGGCGTGCAACCGCACCGGCCACGAGTCCGATCCGTCCAACGTCGGTAGTGGCATCACGTTCTGGGGCAGCAGCTTTGTCGCCGGCCCGCAAGGCGAGTTTCTGGCACAGGCTGAAACCGAAGGCCGCGCGTTGCTCGTCGTCGATGTCGACTTGGCCCGCAGCGAGCACGTGCGGCGCATCTGGCCGTTCCTGCGCGACCGCCGCATCGACGCGTATGGCGATCTGCTCAAGCGCTTCCGAGATTGACGTGACACTTTGGTGTCGCTTGTTCCCTGCTACGGTCATCCCCATGACTGCCCTGACCCCACGACCGGCGCGCTGATCGCATGAGTTTTCCCGAAACCCGTTCTACCGAAACCGACAGCACCCTGCTCCCCGAGCTGCAAGGCCAGCCGATTGAACGCGTGCAGCGCGACGGCGTGGAATACGTGGTGCTGGGCACCGCCCACGTATCGAAGGTCAGCGTGGATGCGGTGGTTGCGCTGCTGGCGAACGAGCATTTCGACGCCGTCGCGATCGAACTGTGCGACAGCCGCGCGCAGAGCATGCGCGATCCCGAAGCGTTCAAGCAGATGGATTTGTTCAAGGTCATCCGCCAGGGCAAAGCCGGCATGGTCGCCGCCAGCCTGGTGCTTTCCACCTTCCAGAAACGCCTCGCCGATCAGTCGGGCATCCAGCCCGGTGCCGAAATGAAAGCCGCGATGGACGGCGCGGACCGGCGTGGTCTGCCGCTGTGGCTGGTCGATCGCGAAGTCGGCACCACGCTGAAACGCGCCTGGCACAGCGTCGGCTTCTGGCAGCGCTTCGGCCTGCTCGGCGGCCTGCTCGCCAGCGTGTTCGAGCGCGAGGCGATCGAGCAAGACGAAATCGAAAAGCTGAAACAGGGCGACCTTCTGGAAAGCGCGTTCAGCGAATTCGCCAGTGAATCCAAGCCGCTCTACCAAAGCCTGATCGGCGAGCGCGATGCCTTCATGGCCGCACGATTGCGCGAAGAGGCCACGCGCTCGGCCACCACCGAATCACGCCGCGTGCTGGTCGTCATCGGCGCCGGTCATCTAAAGGGTCTCACCGGATTACTGCGCGAGCAGCAGGACGACCCGGCGACCATCGTCGCCGCGCTGGCCAGCACGCCGCCGAAGGCACGCTGGCCGAAATGGATCGCGCTGATTCTAGTCTTGCTGGTATTCGCCGCGATCGGCTACGCCTTCCATCGCAACACCGCAC
>Ga0302311_10001705_pt1 | contig 25548 bp, 24 predicted proteins | sample III_Palsa_N1_3_FD_200449 | JGI IMG/M metagenome (GOLD analysis project Ga0302311, IMG submission 200449) | Peat permafrost microbial communities from Stordalen Mire near Abisko, Sweden - III_Palsa_N1_3 | ecosystem: Environmental > Terrestrial > Soil > Palsa > Peat permafrost | place: Sweden... | reverse complement strand
CTTCGCCAACCTCGGCGGCCGCGCCGTCGGGGTGGGGAAGGTGGCCGCGGTGTGCCTCCTCCTCCTCGTGCTCTTCTTCAACCTCTCCTGGCTTCTGTGGATGCTGGTGGTGACGATTGCCGTCGGGTTCCGGCACCCGGATGTTGAGCGTCCGGAGGAGGCGCTCGACAGCCGGCGCGTCCTCATCTGCGTCGCCTGCGCGGTGGTCTTCGTCCTCTGCCTCACGCCGTCGCCGGTGCGTCTGTTGCTCGCGCCCCCCTGAGGGGCCGGTGTGCTTAGCTGGCGTCCGCGCTTGGCCATGAATGGGCTCTGTACCGCATGCAAAAAGCCGGTGGAGGTTTTGGACTTCCGTCTCGGCGAGGGCATCGTCGTCGTGCGCTGCACGGCGTGCGGGAAGCAGCAGCGTCTCGCCCTCTCCGAGGCCAGTGGCCCGGAGGCGCCAGCACCCGGCCCACAGCCGGCAGCGCCTCTGGCCGTCACCGCCCAGCCCCCAGCGCCGAGTCCCGCCCCAGCCCCTTCCGGCCAGGCCATCGAGCCGCTCTTCGAGCCGCCGAGTGGCTTCTGCAGAAAGTGCGTGGCCCCGCGTGTCCCCGGGGCCAAGAGCTGCCCGTCCTGTGGCCTCGTCTTCGCCAACGCACCGGCCACACGGCTTCAGCCCTCGGCGGGGTTGATGGCGGCCTACCGGGCGCTCGCCGCGCGCTGGGGCGACGCCAAGGAGCACCTCCGCTTCCTCCACTTCGCCCAAGCCAGCGGTGAGCTGGCCATGGCCGGGCGGCTGTACCGCATCCGGCTGGCGCAATCGCCCAGCGACGCGGTGGCCCGTTCCTCGCTCGAGGCGACGGTGAAGATGGCGTCGGCCCCGGTGAATGTCGCCACCATCCGCAACACCAAGGAGCCGGAGGCGGTGCCGGGCCGCCGGAAGAAGTACATCATGGTGGCCATCACCCTCCTCGGCCCGAGTCTCCTCTTCGCCCTCTTCCGGTTTTTCGGAGGAGGGCATTGACGGACTCGGTGGAGGCGCTCCTCGGCCCAGGGGGCCGGCTCTCCAGAGTCCTTCCCGGCTGGGAGAGTCGCCCGGAGCAGCTGGCGCTGGCCCGGGAGGTGGAGCGGGCCTTCGCCGAGCGCCGCGTCCTGGTGGCCGAGGCCGGGACGGGCACCGGAAAGACGCTGGCCTACCTCGTTCCGGCGGCCCTCAGCGGCAGAAAAGTCGTCATCTCCACCGCCACCAAGACGCTGCAGGACCAGCTCTTCCACAAGGACTTGCCCCTGCTTCGCGACGGCCTCGGGCTGGACGTCCGGGCCACCCTGGTGAAGGGGCGCGCCAACTACCTTTGCCTGCAGCGGCTGGAGCGCGTGGAGCGGGAGCCCTCGCTTCTCGGCCCGGGCGCCGACGAGGCCTGGGACCAGCTTCACCGCTGGGCGGCGCGCACCGAAACCGGGGACCGGGCGGAGCTACAGCTTCCGGACGACTTCGCCGGCTGGCCGCGGCTGTCGACCACCCGGGAGACGTGCCTCGGGGCGCGCTGCCCTTTGCACGAGGCCTGCTTCGTCACGCGGCTGCGGGCGCGCGCCGAGGCCTCGGACATCCTCGTCGTCAACCACGCCCTCTTCTTCGCGGACCTGGCGCTGCGCACCTCGCGCGGAAACGGCGAGGGCGTCCTGCCGCGCTACGACGCCGTCGTCTTCGACGAGGCCCACGCGCTCGAGGACGCGGCCACCGAGTACTTCGGGGTGGGCGTCAGTAGCTTCCGCTTCGAGGACTTGGCCCGCGACGCCCAGGTGGCGCTCGAGCCCCTGGATGAGCGGGCGGGGATGCTTGCTGCCCTGGCGCTGAAGGTGCGCTCGCAGGCCGAGTCCCTCTTCAATAGCGCGCCGCGAGCGCTGGGCCTTCTGTCCGAGTCCGCCATCCGCCTCACGCCCGTGCTGTTGCGCCCCTTGGGACGGCAGCTGGAGGAGGTGCTGGAGGGACTCCAGGCACTCTCCGCCTTCGCCGCCGGCGCCGAGGAGGTGGAGCTCCAGTCCCTGCAGAGGCGGGCCACGGAGCTCGCCGCCGAGCTCGACTTCGTCCGCCGGGCGGACTCCCAGGACCACGTCTACTGGGCGGAGGGACGGGGCCGCGGTGTCGCGCTGCGGGCGGCGCCCATCTCGGTGGCCGAGGCGCTGCGGGAGAAGCTGTACGGCACGGTGGACACCCTCGTCTTCACCTCCGCCACGCTGCGCGCCGGAAACTCCTTCTCCTACTTCTGCCGCCGCCTCGGGCTGCTCGACGACGAGGGAGAGCCGAGCCACCCCCTCACCCAGCTTTCCGTCCCATCGTCCTTCGACTACCGGGAGCAGGCGGCGCTGTACTTGCCCAACCACCTGCCCGAGCCCAACGCCCCGGGCTTCGTCGAGTCCGTGGCCGAGGAGGTGCTGGCCCTCACCGAGCTCACCGGCGGCCGCGCCTTCGTCCTCTTCACCTCGCTGCGCAACATGGACGCGGTGCACGCCCGCCTGGTGGACCGCCTTGTGTGGCCGGTGCTGAAGCAGGGCGATGGCCCGAAGCACGTCCTCCTGGAGGCCTTTCGCGCCGAGCCCTCCGTCCTCTTCGCCTCGCACAGCTTCTGGGAGGGGGTGGACGTCCCCGGGGAGGCGCTCTCCCTGGTGGTGATGGACAAGCTGCCCTTCGCCTCCCCCGGCCATCCCCTCACCGCGGCCCGCATCGAGCAGCTGTCGGCGAGGGGCGAGGAGCCCTTCTCCGCCTACCAGCTTCCCGAGGCGGCGCTGGCGCTGCGTCAGGGCTTCGGCCGTCTCATACGTTCCCGGGCGGACCGCGGCATCGTCGCCCTCCTCGACGTCCGCGTCACGAGGCGTGCCTACGGGCGGCTTCTCTTGCAGTCCCTGCCCCCGGCCCGGCGCTTCCGGACGCTGGAGCCCCTCGGGGCCTGGTTTTCCTCGGCCACGCACGAAGCCGTCGCCCGAAGGACGGGCGGCTAGGGGCCGCTACACCTCCGGCATGGCGAGGGACGTGTCCGCAAGAATGTCGCGCAGCACCCCGAGGCGCCTGAGGAGGGCCATGGCCGTGGCCGCGTCGCTGCGGGAGGGGAGGATGGGGATGATGTCCTCGCCGTCGCCGCCCTGGAGGATGTCCGTCGCCCACCTCTGCATTCTCTCGACGTACACGGCGAGGACGGCTCGCCAGTCCAGAAGCGTGGGGCCGCTGAAGTAGGCCGGGGCGAGGTCCCCAAACACCACCCAGAGGCTTTCCGGGACGGAAGGGCGTGCCGCTTCGATGTCGAAGTGGAAGACGCCGAAGCGGCCGGGGAGGGCGAAGCCCACCTCGGCGCGCAAAATACGCTTGCACCAGGAGAAGCGCAGGAGAAGCGCCTGCGCGCCCTCGCCCACCCTGCGGACGGCTGCGTCCTTCACCGACTCGAGCGTCTGCATGGCCCCAGGAGCCGAGTCTCGCCGTCACTGTTGGTGGCGCGCAAACCGCCCAGGAGGGGCTTGCCCCGACTGCCTAGAGGTTGGCCCGCACCAGGCACGCCGCGCTGAGTGTCCGGCCCAGCGCCCAGCGAAGCAGGCTGGCCTTCTCCTCGACGCCGCGCTCGAGGCGCCCCACGGCGGCGGCCAGCCGGTTTTGGCTGCAGGGGGCCGTGTCCGGGCCGTGAAAGCCCTCGCCCTCCACCCACGTCACGACGGCGTCCCCGTCGATGTCGAAGAAGACGGCCTGGCGCTGAAGGACGCCCTTCAGCCGGGCAGCGGCGTCGGCGGGTGCCCGGGTGGGCTCGAGGTAGACAGACGCCACGCCGGCGGTGGCCGCCGCCTGGGCAAACAGGCGCAGGGGACGCGGGGTTTGGGCGCGCGCGTCGGCGGCGAAGATGATGAGGGGGCGAGTCCCTCGAGTCTCCGTCTCTGGCCAGTAGAGGGTGAAGCGCGCCTCAGCTTCCGGGAGGGCGAGGGCGCCCGTCTCGGAGCGGGCACTGACAAAGGCCGCAGCCCTCCCGCCGTGCTCAGGCCGGTGGCCGCGCACGAAGGGGAGGCCGAGCGCAAGACCACCGACGACGAGGGGGAGCAGAAGGGTGCGGCACATGAGGAAACCTCGAAAAGACGAGGGGCCAGTGTCCACCCAGTTGGCGACCGTGTCAGGCCTGAAGCAGCCAGAACGTCGCCGAGTGCAGGGAATGGCCGGCCCGTCTTGAGGGCGAGAGGCCCTAGGCCAGCCGGCGCACCTGGGCCTGGTGACTCCGGGCCACGGGGAGGCAGACGCCGTTGGAGAGGACGGCCACCAGTCCACCGGTGCCGTCCCTTCGGACTTCGCGCAGGCAGCGGATGTTGACGATGGCCTTCCTGTGGATGCGCACGAAGCGCCGGGCGTCGAGCCTGGCCTCGAGCGCGGCCATCGACTCGCGGTGCAGGTAGGTGCGCGCGCCGACGTGCAGCTCGACGTAGTAGTCGGCGGCCTCAATCCACTCAATCTCGTCCTCGTCGAGGAAAGTCACCCGGCCGCGGTCGCGCACCACCACCCGGGTGCGCTCCACCGCCTGCACCCCGGCCAGCATGCGCTCGCCAATCTCCGCCGCCGCCTCGCGCCGGAGCTCGCGCTTGGCGCGCTCCACGGCCTGGGTGAAGCGCTCGTCGTCGAAGGGCTTGAGGACGTAGTCCAGGGCATGCACGTCGAAGGCATGCAGGGCGTGGGCGTCGTAGGCGGTGACGAAGACAACCAGCGGCAGCGGGCGCTCGGCGCGGGTGAGGACCTCGAAGCCGTCGCCTCCCGGCATCTGCACGTCGAGGAAGACGAGCTGCGGCTGCGTCCTCTTCAGGAGGGCCACGGCCTCGTTGGCGTTGCCGGCCTCGCCCACCACCGTCACCTCCTTGTCGCGGCCAAGCAACAGACGGATGCCCTCCCGGGCCAGGGGCTCGTCGTCCACCACCGCCGCGCGCACCGGGTCAGCCATCGGCGGGCCCCTCGAGGTGGAAGGGGATGCGCACCACGGCCAGGGTGCCTCCTTGCGGATGGTTTTCCAGGGTGAAGCGGTGGGCGTCCGGGTAGAGGACGGCCAGGCGGGTCCGCACGTTGTGCAGCCCGACGCCGCCCCGGCGCTCGGACTCCGGAGCCAGGCCGAGGCCCGTGTCCCGGATGCTGAGCACCAGGTCCCGGCCTGAACGCTCGGCGCCAATCTCCAGGAGGCCCCCCTCATTCTGCGGGGACAGTCCGTGCAGCACCGCATTCTCCGCCAGCGGCTGGAGCACGAGGGACGGCACCCGGGCGTCGAGCGCCTCGGGCGAGATGCGCATCTTCACCTGGAGGCGGTCCGAGAAACGGATTTGCTGGAGCGCGAGGTAGCGCTCGAGGAAGTCGAGCTCGAAGCGCAAGGGGACTTCCGTCTTCCCGACGCTGGACAGCGCCAGGCGCAAGAGGTCGCTGAGGCCGGCCAGCATGCGCACCGCAGCGTCCGTCTCACCTTTTCTGGCCAGCATGGAGATGGCGTTGAGGGTGTTGAAGAGAAAGTGCGGCTGCAGCTGCGCGCGCAGCGCCTCGAGCTGCGAGCGGGCCAGCTGGGACTCCAGCCGGGCCGCGGTCATCTCCTGGGCGCGGATTCGGTCGCGCGCCTCGAGCGCGTAGAGGACGCCGCAGACGCCCGAGTAGGCGATGAGGTCGGTGATGAGCGAGCCGCGCAGCTCGACGAAGAGCAGCTTCAAGAAGGGAATGCCGCGGTAGGGAGGCCAGGGGCACCACGGGCCGAGGAGGGCCTGGACGGCCTCGTTCCCCACCCATCCACCGGAGAAGGTGAGGAGGTGCACCAGGAGCCACTTCGGCTTCCCGGCGTTCTCCAGCGGGGCCCAGCGCCTCAGGGCGGCGCGGATGCCAGGAACGTAGAAGGCCCACACCATCCACGGCAGGACGAAGAAGAGGAGCTGCCGGAAGCCCTTGGTGACGTCCTCGCCGGGCGCGACGAAGAGCTGCGACCAGGCGATGACGCCTGGCACGATGCCGAGGGCGCAGTAACCGAGGAGGCGGAGGGCGCGGCGACGCAAGGGGACACCAGCAAAGCGCGGGGTGGCTATGGCAGCCCACGCTGGAGCGAGGCGTTTGGCTGCAGCAAACGGGGTGAGGGGTGCAGCGACTTACAGCTCGCGCGACATGAGAAGCCGCAGCTTGCCCGACTTCTTCGACACCACGGTGGCCACGGTGGTGAAGCCCATGGACCGGTAAAAATTGACCCCGGTGGCGTTGGCCGGGTCGACGCGGAGGGCAAGGGTTTTCCGGTACATGTCCTTGGAGACGCTGATGGCGTGCTTGAGGAGCGAGGTGCCGATGCCGAGCTTCCGGAGCTCGAGCTTGACGGCGATGTTGCGGAGGTAGGCCGCGCCCGGCACCGGGCCATCGCGCTCGACGGTGACGTAGCCCACAATCTGCCCGCGCAGCCGCACCACCTGGACGAAGGGACGGAGCGGCCGTAGGGCCTCGAGGGACTGCTCGAGCGTCTCGCCCCGGTAGCCGGCGCGGAGCATCCCCACCAGGGGAAGCTCGTCGTCGCCCAGCGGGCCGTACTTGAGCAGCGGGCTGAGGTCCTGGGGCAGGCTGGCTTCGTCCACCACCGGCATCGTGCCACTCGCTTCCGAGGGAGTCTCCACCCGCTTCATCGTCATCGTTTGTGGTCCTCCTCGGCTCGAGGCTGGATCCTAACCGCACCGGCTCTTCCGGGTCACCTCTTCTCGAAACAACCCGCCTACCCGACGTGTAGGCCGGTGGGATCCTGGGGTCGCGCCCGCTTTCTCGCTAGGATGGGCGGTTCAGCGCGTCCCGTCACCCTCGCCCCAAGAGGGCGCTCTCTTTCCTGTCGTCCCCGTCCGTGCAACTCAACCACGCTCAGCGGGAACTCACGGTCAAGGTGGTCTATTACGGCCCCGGGCTCTCGGGGAAGACCACCAACCTGCAGCTCATCCACGCCCGGACGCAGACCGAGGGCCGGGGAAAGCTGCTCACGGTCGAGACGCACGACGACCGCACGCTCTTCTTCGACCTCCTCCCGGTCTTCTTCCACACCAAGGGTGGCTACACGGTGAAGGTGAAGATGTTCACCGTCCCGGGCCAGGTCATCCACAACGCGACACGCCGGGTGGTGCTGCAGAACGCCGACGCGGTGGCCTTCATCGCCGACAGCCGCCGCAGCGCCAACGCCGACAACAACGCCTACTGGGCCAACCTGCACGAGAACATGCGGGAGAACGGCCTGGACGCGGCCCAGGTGCCCATCGTCATCCAGTTCAACAAGCGGGACTTGCCGGACACCAAGACCGACGAGGAGCTGGAGGAGACGCGCATCAAGGGCAAGGAGCCGGTCATCGGCGCGGTGGCCATCCGCGGCGAGGGCGTCCTGGAGACGATGTTCGCCGTCATCCAGCTCGCCTACCGGAAGATGGACGAGCAGGCCGGGCTGGCGCGCAACCTCGGCCTCAGCGAGGCGGGCTTTCTGGCGCAGGTCTTCGACCGCATCGACACCTCGGGCACCCAGGTGGCCGGCTGGCTCGAGCAGCTGCAGAAGGAGGACGAATGAGCGCCGAGTCGCCTCCTCGTCCGCCCGAGTCGGTGCTCCAGAGGCGACTGGCCCTCGGGGACCTGCTCGACCTGCAAACCTTTGGCGAGCTGGCCAAGGGCTTCGCCGACCTCTACAAGGTCGGCGTCAAGGTCTTCGACGAGAGGGGAAACCGGCTGGCCGACATCAAGGTCGGCAACGGCGACTTCTGCGGCTACGTCTTCTCCTTCGCCGAGGGCCGCCGCTGCTGCACCGCCACCGTGGCCCGGGTGAAGGAGGGCCCGGTGTCCCTCGTGCAGAACGCGGTGCCGCCGCAGATGCCGCCGGGAATCCCCCTGCGGGGAATGGTGACCGTCCCCTGCTTCACCGGCCTTCGCTACCTGGTGTTGCCCATCCTCTGGGAAGGCGATGCCCTGGGGCGGGTGGTGTTTGGCCCCTTCACCCCGGAGGACCTGGGGGACTTGCCGGCCAGCCTCACCGACCTCACGCCGGGCATCGACATCGCGCTCGCGCAGCGGCACCTGGCCAAAATCCGGCGGGCCCCGGAGCAGACGGTGGCCAAGGTGATGCTCCACTTCGCCGAGCTCCTCGAGGCGCTGGTGGCGGCCGGCCAGAAGACGTACCTCACCAGCCAGGTCCACATCGAGGCCACCCTGGAGAGCAACCGGGACCTCGAGGCGCAGAACCGGAAGCTCGAGGCGCTCAACGTCCGGCTCAAGGAGATGGACCGCCTGAAGTCGAGCTTCCTGGCCACGGTGAGCCACGAGCTGCGCACGCCGCTCACCTCCATCATCGGCTACTCGGAGATGCTCTCCGAGGGCCTGGTGGGGCCGCTCAACCCGGAGCAGACGGACTACGTGCGCACCATCATGGACAAGGGCGACACGCTCTTGAAGCTCATCTCCAGCATCCTCGACATCAGCCAGATTGAGGCGGGCAAGGTGCGGCTCACCTTCGACGGCGTCCTCGTCTCGGATGTCGTCACCTCGGCCCTGAGCAGCGTGAAGCCCCAGGCCCAGAAGAAGGGGCTGGTGGTGGACGTCAAGCTGCCGCCGCGGGCGGTGGAGGCGCGCGCGGACCGCGAGAAGCTGCGACAGGTGGTGGTGAACCTCCTGTCCAACGCCGTGAAATTCACGCCCAAGGGCGGCTGGGTGCAGGTCGTCCTCACCGACGTCCAGGCCCAGGCGGAGCTCGGCGGCACCACCGGGTACCGGATTGTCGTCCAGGACTCCGGGGTGGGGATTCCGCAGGACCAGCAGGACAAGGTGTTCCAGAGCTTCTACCAGGTGGACAACAGCTCGACGCGCGAGTTCGGCGGCGCCGGCCTGGGCCTGGCCATCGTCAAGAGTTACGTCGAGGGCCACGGCGGCGTGGTGAAAGTCACCTCCGAGGTGGGACGGGGCAGCCGCTTCGAGGTGGTGCTCCCGGCCAAGCCCCCGGCCCCGGGCTCCGTCATCTCCCCGCCCGTCTCCGACGGAGGCCTCCCGCCCCCGGACCGCTTCTGAGGGCTTCTGCCTTGGGCGAATTCGCCTCCATCGAGGCCTTCGTCCGGGAGTTTCCCCGTCTCCGGGCGCCCTTGGGGCCGGGCGACGACGCTGCGGTGGTGCCGTCCTCCTCCTCCGCTGTGTGCGTCACCACCGATGCGGTGGTGGAGGGCGTCCACTTCCGGCGGGCCGACGGCCCGCTCTCGGACGTCGGCCACAAGGCGCTGGCCGTCAACCTCTCGGACCTGGCGGCCATGGGGGCCAGGCCCATCTGGTTTCTCTGCGCGCTGGCCGCCCCCTCCCTTACCCTGGAAGAGGCGCGGGCGCTGGGGCGGGGCATGGCGGCGCTGGCCCGGCGCTTCCGGGTGGCGCTCCTCGGCGGCAACGTCACCCGCGCCCCTGCGCTGTCCCTCACGCTTACCGCGGCCGGGACGACGGGCCGCAGGGCCCCGCTTCTGCGCTCCGGGGGACGGCCCGGGGACACCCTCTTCGTCTCGGGGACGCTGGGCGGGGCGCGTCTCGGGCTGCGCTCGTTACGCGTGCGAGGGCCGGGACGCCGCTTCAAGGCGGCGGAACGCCGGCAGCGCCGGCCGGAGCCCCGGGTGGCGTTGGGCCTTCTGGCCGCCCGCTATGCCTCGGCGGCCATCGACGTCTCCGATGGCCTCCTGCAGGACTTGGGGTGGCTGCTCCGGGCCTCCTCCGTCGGGGCCGAAGTGGAGCTCTCGCACATCCCCCTCGACGCGGACGTCGTGCGGGCCTTCCCTCGCAAGGGCCAGGCGCTGCGCATGGCCCTCACCGGTGGCGAGGACTACGAGCTCCTCCTGGCCGTGCCGCCAAGGCGGGCCCGGGCCTTCGCGCGCGCCTGCGCCCGCGCCGGGGAGGTGGTGACGGCCATCGGCCGCCTCGTCCCGGGCCGGGGCTTGCGCCTGTGGGACGCCGACGGCCGTCCAAGCCCGCTTTCGGTGTCCGGTTTCGACCATTTTCGCGCCCGCCGCCCGGCGCCTTGAGTCCCGCCCACGGGGGCCGAGGGCCCGTCCGGCCGCGCGGAGCCCTAGCGTCTCCCTGTGCGGCCGATGGTAAGAGTTGAAGAAGAGCGCATGAAATACCTCGTCACGGGAGGCGCAGGCTTCATCGGTTGCAACGCGGTCCAGCGCTGGCTGGCTGCCGGCCACACGGTGGTGGTGCTGGATGACTTGTCGCGAAGGGGCGCGGACGCCAACCTGGCCTGGCTACAGGCGCAGCGCGGGGAGCTTCTCTTCGAGCGCATCGACATCCGGGACGCCGCTTTACTGGACGCGGCCGTCGGCCGGCACAAGGACGCCGAGGTGGTGCTGCACCTGGCGGCGCAGGTGGCCGTCACCACCTCGGTCTCGGACCCGCGCCACGACTTCGAGGTCAACGCCTTCGGCACCTTCAACCTCCTCGAGTCGGTGCGGCGGCACATGCCGTCCGCCGTCTTCCTCTACGCCTCCACCAACAAGGTGTACGGCGGCCTCGAGGAGGAGGGGGTGGAGGAGCTTGCCGGCCGGTACGCGTTTCGCCGGACGGGGGGCGTCCCCGAGACACAGCCCCTCGACTTCCACTCGCCCTACGGGTGCAGCAAGGGAGCGGCGGACCAGTACGTGCGGGACTACGCGCGCATCTACGGGCTGCGGACGGTGTGCTTCCGGCAGTCCTGCATCTACGGCTACCGGCAATTCGGCGTCGAGGACCAGGGCTGGGTGGCCTGGTTCACCATCGCCGCCGTCACCGGGCAGCCCGTCACCATCTACGGCAATGGCAAGCAGGTGCGGGACCTCCTCTTCGTCGATGACTTGTGCGACGCCTACGACGAGGCGGTGTCGCGCGCCGACACCCTCAAGGGAGCCGTCCTCAACCTCGGCGGCGGCCCGGAGCACACCCTCTCGCTTCTGGAGCTTCTGGCCATGCTGGAGCAGCTCACCGGCCGTCCCTTGCGCCCGCGCTTCGCGGACTGGCGGCCGGGGGACCAGCCCGTCTTCGTCGCCGACATCTCCCGGGCGGCCACGGCCCTCGGCTGGCGGCCGACGGTGGACGTCCACTCCGGCGTGGCGCGGCTGTACCGCTGGGTGGAGGAGAACCGCGCCCTCTTCGGCTGATCCTGCGCCAAGCGGGCCCCTTTCCCCTCATGGCCGAGGCCCCCGGCCAGAGGCCTGCGGAGCGGCGGGAACCGTGAAAAGCGCGTCAAATGGGTCCACAATGGCGACCCCCAGCCGTTTGCCTCCATGGCCATCGCCCAACCTCCCTCCCGGAATGCCACGCCGCGCCGGCCGGTGCTCGATGAATTCTCCGCGGCGCTCCTGCCGCGGCGCGAGCCGGCGCAGCGCATCCTCCAGGCCGTGGACGAGCGGCAGGCCGGGCTGACGTTGACGCTGCAGAACAAAATCATCCTCGGCTACCTGGTGCTGGGCGCGGCGCTCTTCGTGGCGCTGCGGCTGGTGCGCAGCGCGCCCTTGGAAGTCCAGGTGCTGGTGGCGGCCGGCGTCACGGTGGGCCTGGCGGTCATCGTCCCGGCGGTGCTGGCCCGGGTGGCGCGCCTCCGGGTGCTGAGCCGCTCGGCGCTGGAGATTTCGCGCGGGGACCTGGCCAGCCCGGTGCAGACGCGCAGCAGCCTCGGGCGCGACGAGATTGACGAGCTGGCGACGGCCATCCGCCACATGCAGGAGAACCTCCGGGAGCTGGTGGGGCACATCCAGCACACCGCCCAGTCCGTGGCCGACTCGGCCACCGACCTGCAGCGCTCGGCGGAGAACGTGAATGCCGCCACCGAGGAGGTGGGGGAGTCCATCCGCACCATCGCCCAGGGGGCGGTGGCCCAGTCGGACCTGGTGGGCCAGGCCTCGAAAGTCATCACCGGCATGGCCGGCTCCATCCAGCGCACCGCGGTCAGCGCCGAGGATGCGGCCCGGGCCGCCGGGGACAGCTCGAGTGCCGCGGAGCAGGGAAGCAAGGCGGCGCGGCTGGCCGGCGAGAAGGTGAACAAGGTCTTCAGCCGCATCGAGGTGGCGAGCCAGGAAGTCTTCGCCTTCGGCGAGAAGACGCAGGAGATTTCGAAAATCGTCGACGCCATCACCCACGTCGCCCAGCAGACCAACCTCCTGGCGCTGAATGCGACCATCGAGGCGGCGCGCGCCGGCGAGTACGGGCGGGGCTTCGCCGTGGTGGCCGACGAGGTGCGGAAGCTGGCCGAGAGCGCCGGTCGCAGCGCCGAGCAAATCTCCAAGCTGGCCCGCGACATCTCCCGGCAGTCGGGCTCGGTGGTGACGGCCATGCGCCAGGGCATCGCCGAGCTCACCGAGGGCCGCGAGGACTTGACGAGCATCCTGCGCTCGATGGGCTCCATCACCGACACCACCCACAAGGGTGCGGACAAGGTGCACCTCATCTCGGAGAGCGCCCGCGAGCAGCTGCAGGGCAGCGAGGAGATGGTGAAGGCCATCCAGGAGATTTCCGAGGTGGCCAAGGCCAACGCTGGCTCCACCAACGCCGTGCAGTCCGTCATCCGGGAGCAGACGTCGGCCGTGTCGCGCATGACGTCGGCGGCGCAGGAGCTCAACAACCTCTCGCTCGAGCTGCAGAGCGTCGTGCGGCGCTTCCAGCTCGGCGCATGAGGCCTGCCCCAAAGCGCCCTGCGCTGGCCGGGCGGGACGCCGGACGGCATGGCTGACGCCGGCCGCCACGTCGTCTTCCGCGTCGAGTCGGGCCTCTACGCGCTGCCGCTGGCCGCGGTGCGCGAGGTGGTGGTGACGCCGGAGCTTTTCACCCGTGTGCCGCGTGCCCCGTCGGCGGTGACGGGCGTCATCAACCTGCGCGGACGGGTGGTGACGGTGGTGGACCTCCGTCCCGTCCTCGGGCTGGGGGAGGCGCCGACGCCCTCGCCGAAGCTTCTGCTGCTCGACCGGGGTCGACGGGACCTCGCACTGGGAGTGTCCGAGGTGGAGGGCATCGAGCAGCTGGGGCTGCTGGCCACGGACGGGCCGGAGGCCACGGGCCTGGTCCGGGGTGTAGTCCCGTTGGGCACGTCCAAGGTGCATGTGCTCGACGTCGAAGGGCTGGACAGTCGGGTGGCTGGCCTGTTCCGGGGCAGATAGGCTCGAACGTCCACCCCATGGCCAAGCGTGTGCTCATCGTCGACGACGCCTCCTTCATGCGGAGCATGCTGCGCGAGATTTTCGTCGAGGCCGGCTACGACGTGGTGGGCGAGGCGACGCACGGGGTGGAGGCTGTCCAGAGGTACGAGGAGCTGAGGCCGGACCTCACCACCATGGACATCGTCATGCCGTACAAGAATGGCGTCGAGGCGACGCGGGAGATTGTGCGCACGCACCCCCAGGCGGTGGTGGTCATCTGCTCGGCGCTGGGCCAGGAGGCGCTGGTCCTCGAGGCGCTGGAAGCCGGGGCCGCGGACTTCGTCGTCAAACCCTTCCGCGGCGAGGACGTCCTGGCCATGGCGCGCAAGGTGCTGGGCGAGGAAGCCTGAAGGGACACTTAGAAGTGCCGGCCAACCTCGACATGTCACGGTACGTCGGCCTCTTCGTGGCCGAGGCGGTGGAACACCTCGAGGCGCTCGGGCGCGACCTGGTGACGCTGGAGCAGAAGCGCTCCCCGGAGATGGTGGACTCGCTCTTCCGCCACGCCCACTCGGTGAAGGGCATGGCCGCCTCCATGGGCCTCGAGCCCATCGCCACCCTCGCCCACCGGGTGGAGGACCTGGTGGAGGCGCTGCGCAAGGACGAGGGACCGCTCGACCAGGCGCTGGTGGACCTCCTCCTCGAGGCCACGGACGCCATGCAGGGCCAAGTCAGCGCCGCGGCCTCTGGCCAGCCGCCGGCGCCCTCGACGGCGCTGCTTTCTCGCCTGGGCGAGCTCGTGCAGTCGCGCACCGGCCGCCCCCCGGCGCCGACGCGCGTCGCGCAGAATGTCCTCTTCAGCGTCGGTGGGCCCGAGGCCTCGCCCTCGCCCCCGCCCCCGCCCGACTTCCCGCTCCTGGACGTCCACATGCGGGTGCTTCCCTCGTCTCAAAACCCCGGGGCGCGGGCCTTCGTCCTGCACCGGAAGCTGTCGGCGCTCGGGACGGTGCTGTCCGTCGAGCCCTCGCTGGAGGAGGTGCGCGCTGGCGCGCTGCCCGAGGGCCGTCTGTGCATCGTCGTGGCCGCCCGGGGCGGGGTGGCCCAGGTGCGCCAGGCGGTGGCCCAGGTGCCCGAGGTGGAGCTCGTCTCGGTGGGCCCACGGCGGCCCGTGGCCGCGGAGCCAGTGGCCCAGGAGGCCCCCCACCCTCTGGCCAGCGAGGTCCGCAGCGTCCGGGTGCGTGCGGAGCTCCTGGATGACTTTCTCGAGCTCGCCGGCGAGCTGCTCTTGGCCACCTCGCGCCTAAGGGAGATGGGCAAGCGGCTTCCCGAGGCCCAGCGCCCGATGCTGGAGGAGGGCGTGGACCGGCTGCACGGGCTGGCCAAGGACATGCACGGCCGGGTGATGGGGGCGCGGATGACGCCCCTGGCCGTGGTGACGGACCAGCTCCCGCGCACGGTGCGCGACGTCGCCCGGCGCCGAGGCCGCGAGGTGGACCTCGAGGTGGAGGGCGCGGAGGTGGAGCTGGACCGCTCCATCGTCGATGCGCTCGCCGACCCGCTCCTGCACGTCTTGCGAAACGCCATCGACCACGGGCTCGAGGATGCCGAGACGCGAAAGGCCAGCGGCAAGCCGCAGCGCGGCCGGGTGAAAGTCACCGTCCGCAGGGCGCGCGACCGGGTGATGGTGGAGGTGGCGGACGATGGCCGGGGCATGGATGCAGAAGGCCTCTCCGCCTCCGCGGTGGCGCGGGGTGTCCTCACCGCCGAGGCCGCGGCGCGGCTGCCGCGGAGCGAGCTGCTTCTTCTGTCCTGCCTTCCGGGCGTCTCGACGGCGAAGGACGTCACCGACATCAGCGGCCGCGGCGTGGGAATGGACGCCGTGAAGCGCGCCGTGGAGCGCGTGGGCGGCATGCTGGAGCTCGAGTCCGAGCCCGGCCGCGGCACCCGCGTCACCTTCCGCCTGCCGCTCACGGTGGCCGTCCTGCAGCTGCTTCTGGTGCAGGCCTCGGGCGAGGTGCTGGGGCTGCCCATCACCAAGGTGCTGGGGGTGGTGGAGAGGGACGGCGTCGAGCCGGGCCCGGGCCGGCCGCTGTTGCGTCACGACGCGGCGCTGTTGCCCGTCCACGGGCTGGCGACGTTGCTGGGCTTCGAGGAGCGCGAGGCGCTGGGCGTGCGGCCCTTCGTGTTGATGGAGGCGGACAAGGGGCCGGTGGCCCTTGCCGTGGACGTGCTGGTAGGGCAGGAGGAAGTGGTGTTGAAGGCGCTCACCCGGCCCCTCGACCAGCTGCCTGGCCTGGCCGGCGTCACCATCCTCGGCAGCGGGCGTCCCGTCTTCATCCTCGACGTCCCGAGGCTCCTGTCGTGACGGCGATGTCAGAGTTGACGGAGCTGCAGCGGGATGCCCTGCGGGAGCTGGCCAACATCGGCGCCGGGCACGCGGCGACGGCGCTCTCCAAGCTTCTGGGCGGTGAGCGGCTGGACTTCCAGCCCCCCGAGGCGTGGACGGCGACGGCCAAGGAGTTCACCCAGCTGCTCGCCGGGGATGCCTCACCGTGGCGGGGCACGGTGCAGCAGGTGAAGGGCGATGTGGTGGGCGAGCTGTGGCTCGTCCTCGGCAGAAGGGACGCCCAGGCGCTGGCGGCGCGTTTCCTCGCCGAGCCGTACCCCAACCCCTCGGCGGTGGACGAGGCCCTGGCCAGGATGGCCGAGACCGTGGGGGGCTCCGCGCTCGCGGCGATGGGGACGCTCACCGGCCTCAAGCTCGAGGCCTCGGCGCCGCTTCTGCGTCGCAGCGTGGATGGCGAATTGGCCACCGGGTCCGACGAGCACGAGACGGTGCTGGTGCTGGACGTGCTTCTGCGGGCCAAGGCCTTCGCCGCGCAGTTTCTCTTCCTTCCGCGGCAGCAGTCCCTCGCCGCGCTGCTCAGCTCGCTCCGCGTCTAGCGCGTACCGTGGTGGGGCCCAAGGGGGGCACCCAAAAAGGGCATGGACTCGGCATCCCTCAAGAGACTGCTTCGCCGGGTGGCCAAAGGAAGCGCCAGCGTCGAGGAGGCGGCGCGGGCGCTGTCCGACCTGCCCTTCGCCGAGCTCGGCTATGCGACGGTGGACACCCACCGAAGCCTGCGTTCCGGCTTTCCCGAGGTGGTGTTCGGCGAGCGGAAGACGCTCGCGCAGCTGGAAGGCATCGTCAGCGCGCTGGCCGGCCGCGGCCAGCCAGTGCTGGTGACACGGCTGGCCAAGGACAAGGCCCAGGCCCTGCAGCGCCTCTGGCCGGCGGCCCTCTTTCACGAGGAGGCGCGGATTCTCCACCTCCCGCTTGGCCGGCGGCTGAGGGCTGGCCGGGTGGCGGTGGTGTGCGCCGGGACGTCGGACATCCCGGTGGCGGAGGAGGCCGCCGTCACCGCGGCGGCCATGGGCGCCGAGGTGGCCCGCGTCTATGACGTGGGGGTGGCCGGGCTGCACCGCCTCTTGCGACGCCGGGCGGAAATTCAGGAGGCCCACGCGGCGGTGGTGGTGGCGGGCATGGAGGGAGCGCTGGCCTCGGTGGTGGGGGGCCTCGTCGCCGCCCCGGTGGTGGCGGTCCCGACCAGCGTGGGTTACGGAGCCAACCTCGGAGGCATCTCGGCGCTGCTCACCATGGTCAACTCCTGCGCTCCCAACGTCGCCGTCGTCAACGTGGACAACGGCTTCGGTGGGGGCTTCTACGCTGCCCTCATCTCGCGGAGCCGTCGCCGGTGACGGGGCGCGTCCTGTACCTGGAGCCGGTGGGCGGCATCGCCGGAGACATGTTTCTCGGCGCCGTCGTCGACCTCGGTGTCCCGCTCTCGGCCCTCGAGGAGGGCCTTAGGGGCCTGGACTTGGCCGCCTTCCGCCTCGTGGCCTCGCCTGCCAGACGGCACGGCCTCACTGGGGTGCACGTCGAGGTGGTGGTGGAGACGCCCGCGGCGTCGGGGCACCGCCCGCTGTCCGACATCCTTCGCCGCATCGACGCTTCCGGGCTTCCGCCCAGGGCCAGGGGGCGCGCCCGTGCCCTCTTCGAGGCCATCGGAAAAGTGGAGGCCTCCATCCACGGCGTGGCGGTGGAGGAGGTGGAGTTTCACGAGGTGGGCGCGGTGGACTCCATCGTCGACGTCTGCGGCGCGGTGCTGGCGCTGGAGCTCCTCGGGGACCCGGAGGTGTGCTGTGCGCCGCCTCCTTTGGGCAGTGGCACCGTCCAGACGGCGCACGGGAGGATGCCCATCCCCACCCCGGCGACGCTGGAGCTCCTGGAAGGCGTGCCCGTCCGCTTCGAGGGCACGGGCGAGCTCACCACGCCCACCGGCGCGGCCCTGGTGAAGGTGCTGACGCGCGTCGGGGCCCCCCCGGAGATGGTGGTGGAGCGGGTGGGCTATGGCGTCGGGACGCGGGAGATGGCCGACCGCCCCAACGTCCTCCGGGCCACGCTTGGACAGCCCACCAGCGGACGGGAGGTGGGCACCTTCGTCCTGGAGACAAACCTCGACGACTGCTCGCCGCAGCTGCTCGGGACGCTCTTGGAGGCGCTTCTGGCCGCCGGGGCGCTCGATGCCTGGGTGGTGCCAGCCACCATGAAGAAGGGCCGTCCTGGACACCTCCTCGGGGCCCTGGTGGAGGGCCACCTCCTACAGCCCCTGGTGGAGCTGGTGCTGCGAGAGTCCACGACGCTCGGGGTGCGCACCTTTCCCGTCGAGCGCACGATGCTCGAGCGGCACCACGTCACCGTGGAGACCCGGCACGGGCCGGTCCGCATCAAGGTGGGGATGCTGGGCAAGGAGGCGCTCAACGCCGCGCCGGAGTACGAAGACGTCCGGGCCCTGGCCAAGGCCGCTGGCGTCCCGGTGAAGCAGGTGTGGGCCGAGGCACTCGCCGCGTGGTCGCGCCGGGACTAAACATGGAAGCCCCAACCAAAGGAGTGACAGATGGCACAACAGCCGTGGGACGAGAAACTGACCGACTTTCTCCGGTCGGCAGGTGAGGAGCTGAGGCGGACGGGCGAGGAGCTCAAGGCGGAGACGCAGAGGCTGCTCGATGAGGTGACCGACCCCGAGCTGCAGGCCAAGCTGAAGGAGGGCATCAACGAGCGCTGGAAGATGGCGAAGAAGACGGCCATCGACGTCTCGGGAAAGCTGCAGGAGGCCTTCGGCAGCAAGCCCAAGAAGCCCGCTCGGAAGAAAGGCAGGTCTAAACCGACCTCCAAGAAAAGCGCGGGAAAGAAGGCAACCCGCAAGGGCGCGCGGCGGCGTTAACGCACGCCGCCCAGGACGGGTGGCTGTGCCATAGTCCCGCACCAACGTGGCCAATGGAAAGGGCAAGTTCTCCGCCGACATCGGCGAGGACGTCATCGCCGCGGCCCTGGACAGCGTCGAGCAGCGGACTCGCTCCGGGGAGTCCGAGGTTCTGGACGTGGAAGCCTCCAGCGGGCCGGACGGCGACGTCGCGGCCGCCGGTGTGTCCGCCGAGCCTGCGGCCCAGGCCCTCTCTGCCCGCCTGGCGGAAGCCGAGGAGCGCGTCCGGCAGCTCGAGGCCCAGGCCAAGCTGGACAAGGACGCGGCGCTGCGAGGGGCGGCGGACCTGGACAATGCGCGAAAGCGCGCCCAGCGTGACCTGCAGGAGGGCGTCCGGTTTGCCAACGAGCGTTTGCTGAAGGACTTCTTGCCCGTCCTGGACAACCTCGAGCGGGCCTTGAGCCAGGGTAGCGGCACCCGCGACTGGGGGAGCCTGGAGCAGGGCCTGCAGATGACGCAGAAGCAATTCGAGGCCACCCTGGCCCGGCACGGGGCCCGTCCCCTCACCGCCCTGGGGCAGCCCTTCGACCCCAACCTCCACGAGGCCATGGGGACGACGGAAACCGACGACGTGGCCCCCAATACGGTGGTGTCGGAGGTACTGCGCGGATGGATGCTTCACGACCGACTGGTGCGACCTGCGCTGGTCTCAGTGGCGCGCGCTAAAGTGGCTCCCACACAGCCGCCGTCGCCTGGCGAAGCGGAGACCCCGCCGTTGCCAGACAAAGGGGCGCCCTAGAGCGATGGGTAAAGTCATCGGCATCGACCTTGGCACCACCAACTCCTGCGTCGCAGTGATGGAGGGTGGTGAGCCGGTCGTCATTCCCAACAGCGAAGGAAGCCGAACCACGCCTTCCATCGTCGCCTTCACCGACTCCGGGGAGCGCCTGGTGGGCCAAATCGCCAAGCGGCAGGCGGTGACCAACCCGGAAAACACCCTCTTCGCCGCCAAGCGCCTCATCGGCCGGAAGCTGGACTCCCCCGAGGCCAAGCGCGCGGTCAGCGTCTCGCCCTTCCGGGTGGTGGCCTCGCCCAACGGGGACGCGTGGATAGACGTCCGCGGCAAGCTGCTCAGCCCCCAGGAGGTCTCCGCCCAGGTGCTGCTCAAGATGAAGCAGACCGCGGAGGACTACCTGGGCGAGCCGGTGACGGAGGCCGTCATCACCGTCCCGGCCTACTTCAACGACAGCCAGCGCCAGGCCACCAAGGACGCCGGCCGCATCGCCGGCCTGAATGTCCTGCGCATCATCAACGAGCCGACGGCGGCGGCGCTGGCCTACGGCCTGGACCGGGGCAAGGACAACAAGAGCGAGCGGGTGGCCGTCTACGACTTGGGCGGCGGCACCTTCGATATTTCCATCCTCGAGCTCAACGGTGGCGTCTTCGAGGTGAAGAGCACCAACGGCGACACCTTCCTCGGCGGCGAGGACTTCGACCAGCGGATTGTGGACTACGTCGCCAAGCGCTTCATGGAGCAGAACAATGGCATCGACCTGCGCAAGGACCGCATGGCGCTGCAACGGTTGAAGGAGGCCTCGGAGCGGGCGAAGCACGAGCTGTCCAGCGCCACCGAGACCGAAATCAACCTCCCCTTCATCACCGCCGACCAGACCGGCCCCAAGCACCTCATCGAGACGCTGGACCGGGCAACGCTCGACTCCCTCGTCGGGGACCTCATCGACCGCAGCATCGAGCCCTGCCGCCAGGCCCTGAAGGACGCCAACCTGCAGCCCAACGCCATCCACCAAGTCCTCCTGGTGGGAGGCATGACGCGGATGCCGAAGGTGCAGGAGCGGGTGCGGGAATTCTTCGGCAAGGAGCCGCACAAGGGCATCAACCCCGACGAGGTGGTGGCGGTGGGAGCGGCCATCCAGGGCGGGGTGCTGAAGGGGGAAGTGAAGGACGTGCTCCTCCTCGACGTCACCCCGCTGTCCCTGGGCGTGGAGACAGCCGGCGGCGTCTTCACCAAAATCATCGACAAGAACACCACCATCCCTTGCAAGAAGGGACAGGTCTTCTCCACCGCGGTGGACAACCAGCCGCTGGTGAGCGTCCACGTCCTGCAGGGCGAGCGCGAGATGGCAAGCGACAACAAGACGCTGGCCCGCTTCGAGCTGGTGGGCATCCCGCCGGCCCCCCGCGGCGTGCCGCAGATTGAAGTCTCCTTCGACATCGACGCCAACGGCATCGTCCACGTCGGCGCCAAGGACCTAGGCACCGGCAAGCAGCAAGCGGTGCGGGTGGTGAGCACCTCCGGCCTCACCGAGAAGGAAATCCAGGGGATGATTTCCGACGCCCAGTCCAACCAGGCCGACGACAAGCGGAAGAAGGAAATCGCCGAGCTGCGCAACAACGCCGACGGGCTCCTCTACACCACGGAGAAGAGCCTGGACGAGTACTCCAACGTCCTCAACCAGGACGACATCACCGAAATCCGCGCCGACATGGAGTCCCTGAAGAAGCTGCTCAACACCGCGGATGCCGCTGCCCTGAAGGAGGCCGTGCAGCGGCTCGAGGGCAGCGCCTACCGCATCGCCGACGCCATCTACGCCGACCAGGAGAAGACGGCCGGCTGACCGTCAGCTTCCGGAGTGCGCCGCGGCGAGGGGCAGAATCTCCCGCGCCGATAGCCGCCAGAAGCGCACCGCCAGCGCCACGGCCACCGCCGTCAGGCCGGCGGCCAGCCCCCACCAGATGCCGAAGACGCCCCAGTGGGCGACGAAGCCCAGGAGGAGCGCCACCGGAAGGCCAATCAGCCAGTGGCCTATGAGGTTGGCGACGAAGGTGAAGTGCGTGTCTCCCGCGCCGCGCAGCACGCCGGCTCCCACCCCCTGGATGCCGTCCGAGACCTGGAAGACGGCGGTGATGGCCAGAAGCGGGATGGCCAGCCGGGCCACCTCGGCGGAGTTGGTCATCACCGCCACCAGGGGGCCTGGGAAGAGGAGAAACCCCACCGCCATGCAGCCCATGAAGCCGGCGCCGATGGCGAAGGCCAGGAGCCCAGCCCTCCGGGCCAGCGGCGTGTTGCGCGCGCCCACCGCGTAGCCGACGCGGACGCTGCCGGCGTTGCCCAGGCCAGCGGCGAAGGTGAAGGTGAGCGAGCCGTAGGCAAGCGCCACCTGGTGCGCGGCCAGGCTGGCCGCGCCAAACCGGCCGGCGAGGAAGGCGGCCAGGGCGAAGACGCCCACCTCGGCGCAGTAGTGAAGCCCGACGGGCGTGCCGACGCGAAGGATGTGGCGGATGTCCTGGGGCAGCGGCGCGTGCAGGCCCCGGCTCGTCTGCGGAGGAAGCCGGACGCGGTTCACCACCAGCGCCAGCACGGCAAATTCGAGAAGCGTCGTGGCGCTGGTGACGAGGGCCGAGCCGGCGGCCCCCATGGCCGGAACGGCGCGCAGGGGGCCCGTCCACGGAGGGAGCCCCTGTCCGCCGAAGACGAAGAGCAAATCCCCGAGGAGGTTGAGGACGTTGGCGGCCAGGGTGACGAAGAGGAGCCAGTGCGCACGGCCGACGGCCTGGAGGTAGGCGCGGGCGGCGTAGAAGAGAAAAATCGGCGCCAGGCCGGGAATGCGCCAGGCCATGAAGCTTTTCGCGCTGGCCGCCACCTCCTCGGAAATGCCGAGCGGCTGCAGAAGCCGCATCGAGAGGAGGACGGGAAGCGACAGGACGAGGCCTGCCCCGAGGGCGGTGTACACCGCCTGCCAGTAGAGGCGTCGCGCGCGGACGGCGTCCCCGGCGCCCATGGCCTGGGAGATGAGCGGGTCGGCGCCCGTCATGAGGCCAATGCCGAAGAAGGCGATGGCGAAGAAGAGACCGTTGCCCAGGCCGACGCCGGCCAGCTGCACCGGGCCGGTGTGGCCCACCACCGCGGTGTCCACCACGCCCATGGCCGAGTGCCCGGCCTGCATGAGGGCCAACGGCACGGCCAGGCGGATGAGCTGTCGAAATTCGCCCTGGGCTGCCGGCCGAGGAGCGAGAGGTGTGGGCATCCCCGTCACGCCGGAGAGGACCTGCTCAAGCCCCGGGCTCCCATCTGCTCACCGAGTCACTTCATCCAGCGCTGGCAGGATGTACTGGGGGACGAGCTCTTCTTGAATCTTGTACAGCACGGGGTCGGAATAATTGCCCGCGTAGAAGGCGACCAGGAGGTCGAGGTCGGGAATCCCCATCACCAGTTGTCCTCCATTGCCTCCAGCAAAAAAGGCACGCACGGTCTTTCCTCGGTACGGGTAGGCGATGCTCCACCACAGGTACCCGTACTGCAACTTGCGGAGGTTCTCCAACGGCGCGGTTGCGCGGTGCGCCCATTCCCAGCTCACAATTCGCTTTCCATTCCAGGTTCCCCCGTTGAGCATGACCTGTCCGAGCTTCATGAAGTCGCGCGGAAGCCAATAGCTACCGCCGGCCATGTAGGGAACGTCGTCGGGGCCGAGGACGAGGTAATACCGTTTGATTTGCAGTGGGTCAGCGATGCGCTCCTGAAAGACCTCAGGTAACTGTTTGCCGGTGGTGCGGCTGAGGACATCGCCCAAGAGGTTCGCGTTGGCCGAGCAGTAGACGGGTTGCTCGCCGGGGACGCTGTCCATGGGCAGGTTCAACGTGTAGTGGTACCAGTCCGGGTCAGCAGTCTGGCTCTGGAGGACATCCTCGTTGCCCGGCGCCGAAGGGTTTCGGTCGTCGCAAAAGTAACCGGATGCCATCCTGAGCAAATTCTCGACCGTCATCGCTTTCTTCCTGGGCTCCAGGCCGGGAGGAAGGTCATCTCCGTAGATGGCTCGGTACACCGGAGTGGAGGCGCTCAACGCCGCCCCATGGGCGATGACGGCTCCCACCAGCGTGGCGGTGAGGCTCTTGCTGGCGGAGCGCGTGTCGTGAGGCGTTTCACGATGGAAGCCGTGGAAGTATTCCTCGAGGACGAGCTTCCCCCGCCGGGCGATGAGGATGCCGTGAATATCGAGATCGTGAACCGACGTGGCGGGGGGGTCGACGACCGCCTCGATGAGTTTCCTCACCGAGGCTTCTGAAATGCCCGCTTCCTGAAGTGTCCCGGTCGGCCAGCCGTCATCGTCCGTCGGGGGACGGCAGTAGCGGTATTCACCCGGGTCTTTCCCGCGCGCATAAAAGTGGCTCGCCGGGTCATCGTCGATGCGTGAGAAGTCGAAGGTTGCACGAGCCCTGGGGAAGTAGAGGGAGAGGCCGTCCTCGCTGCCGTCGCTCCCTGGACGGAAAGTGTCGGAGGCGAGGACCTGTTCAACCGTGTCATTGCGGAAGTGGCCAACGAGCTTGACGCTGTCCCCTTGTTGTTCCAGGCGTTCGGCAACGAGAAAGACGCCCACGTTGCGGTCAGGATTCCGCAGGAACGCCTGCACGGTTCCGTGTTCGCCGGGGCTGGCGACAAGAAAGAGAGTGAACTCGTCCTCCAGCGGAACGACTTGACCTCGCCAGTGCTCCTTGCCCGAGGGCTTGAGGGTGACGGGTGAGGCGAAGCGTCGCATGGCGTTGACCGTCGCCGGCTGAATCCAGTGGCCACGAATTTCGCCAGTCTTCGGGTCGAGAGCGCCATGGAACTCGCCTTGCCCTCCGGGAAAGACACAGTGGATTGTCTTGCCCGACGCATCGAAAGGAATCCTCTGCCCCGCGATTTCGGCGAGCCCGTGGCCTTCGCTGCGAGTCAATGTCAGCAGGCCCCGAAGGACAGGGCCAAAATTCCGTGTCGCTTGCCAAGTACCGATGAGACCTTTCGCCGGAGGGGCGGACTCGGTCGTCTTGGCGGATTGCGGCACAGCGGCGATGAGTAGGAAGACCGCTAGCCGCATCCCGTCACCGGAGAGAGTTCTCACCCGGAAACGCCCGGCCTGACGACCTGCGTTGCTCCCGCTCGAGATGGTGCGCATCAGGGGCCTGTTTGCCCTTTCTCGCCGGGCAGATGGTCATCCATGCTGACCGCGGATTGAGCACTTTTCTGACGAAATGGGCGTAGCGCTGGACAATTCACTGGTCCGAAGCGACTGGCGCTCATCGCTACCCGACCGGGTGAGGGGTTCCGCCGACCGCGTGCTTACGCTGAGGACCCGCGAGCGATTGCCTTCTTCAGGCTCGCGCCGTCGGAAGCAACTTCGTCGCCTGTTGTCCCCGCGCCGAAGGCTTCCGACCCGGCATCACCCTGACAGTTCTTCACCCGAAGCGCGCAGCCCGCACATGCGAGGATGAGAGGATTCTGAAATGGCCCTCAACAACGCAAAGGCTCGACAGGCAGCGAATTCCCCGGCCCGCCCAGGCGAGGAATGCGGCGCGGCTCCTGGCCGCTATCGCCCATTCGTCAACCGCAGCAAGTGCGAGGGGAAAAGCGAGTGCGTACAGGTGTGCCCCTACGGCGTCTTCGAGGTCCGTGTCATCGACGCGAGCGATTTCGCGGAGCTGAATGTCCTCGGAAAGCTACGCAGCGTGATGCATGGCCGGAAGACCGCATACACCCCGGCAGCGGATGCGTGTCGGGCGTGTGGGCTGTGCGTGGTCGCATGTCCCGAGAAGGCCATCACGCTACGGATCTCGTCGGACCAGAGCCCCGAGTGAGCTCGCCGCTGGCCTCGTTGCGATCAGCATTCTCACAGGCATAGCTTGCGTTTCGTCGGCTGAACCCCCAGGTCGAAATCTCCCCAACTAGGAGCGCGCGATGGCACGAAAGGTTGCGGACGTGATGTGGGAGATGCTGTCGAACGCTGGTGTCAAGCGTTGCTATGGCATCGTCGGTGACGCGTTGAATCCGGTCATCGATGCGCTGCGACGCAACGGGAAGATCGAGTTCATCCACGTTCGCCATGAGGAATACGGCGTCTTCGCCGCGGTCGCCGATTCGTACTTCACTGGCAATCCAGTCGTGGTGTGCGGAACAGCCGGCCCCGGCGTGACGCATCTCTTCAACGGGCTGATGGACGCGCGAAAGGAGGGGGCGGCAGTCATCGCCATTGCCGGCGATGTCGAGACTGGAATTATGGACACCTCTGCGCTCGAGGAGCTCAACCCATACAAATTCTTCGACACCGCATGCCTCTACGTCGGGCGTGTTGTCGACCCCGCGCAGGTTCGACCCGTGGTGACGACCGCGATCATGACGGCCGTCATCGACAAGGGGCCGACGGTGATCTCGATGCCCGGA
>Ga0302311_10001704_pt1 | contig 25553 bp, 29 predicted proteins | sample III_Palsa_N1_3_FD_200449 | JGI IMG/M metagenome (GOLD analysis project Ga0302311, IMG submission 200449) | Peat permafrost microbial communities from Stordalen Mire near Abisko, Sweden - III_Palsa_N1_3 | ecosystem: Environmental > Terrestrial > Soil > Palsa > Peat permafrost | place: Sweden... | reverse complement strand
ACCGGTCGGCGAGTGCCCCCACGAACCGGTCATAGATGCCGTCCTGCACCAGCACGCGGCTGCCGGCGGAGCAGGTCTGGCCGGCATTCTGGATGATGGCATTGACCACGATCGCCAGCAGTGCCTTGCGCTGGATCAAGGCGCAGGGCGTCCCGGCGTGGGATCTTCGCAGCACGATCTTGCTCTCGGGAAAGAACGGCAGATGCTGCGAAGACTCCTGGTGCCATTGGAATCGACCCCGGCCGGCGAGGCGCGCCTCGATCTCGCGATCTCGCTCGCGCGCCACCATGGTGCGGCTTTGACCTTGTTACAGGTGCTCGGCCGTGGTTTCGAGATCGGCTGCGATATCGAAGCCCTGCTCGCTGGCGAAGAAGCCGCCCAAGCCCTCAGGGATAGGATCGAACGCGAAGGCGTCCGGGCCGAATGGCGCAGCAGCCCCAACGTAGCAGATGTCTGGCGGATCTACGCGAAGCAAGCCGATCTGACGATCCTCGGACGGCTCGACTCTCAAGGAGTGCCGGACGTGCCGCCGGAAAGCGTCGTGCTCGCCTCCGGGCAGCCGATCCTCGTCCTTCCGGGTGAGGGGCCGTTCGAGACGATCGGAACGCGTGTCGTGGTTGCCTGGGACGGCAGCCGGGAGGCCAGCCGCGCCGTGCGCGACGCGCTGCCGCTCATGGCAGCGGCCAGATCGGTGACGGCGCTTTCCGTCAATCGGTCCGAAGCCGGACAGGATTGTCCTCTGCCGGCCTTGATCGACTATCTCCGCGATCACGGGATCCATGCCGCGTTCGAGGAAGTGACCGATCCCGATCAATCGATCACGGCGACCTTGCTCGCCCGTTGCGCCGACCTGGAGGCCGATCTTCTGGTCATGGGTGCTTATGGCCATTCGCGGTTTCGGGAAATCGTCCTCGGCGGCGTCACCCGGCAAATGCTGCAGGACACGACGCTGCCTCTGGCCATGTCGCACTAGCCTCTTACGGGGCAGTCGAATGCCAACACGCGACGAAATCAGGAGGATGACAAATGCTTGAAGAACGGGAACGCAGCATCGAAGCGAAGTTCGCGCACGATGAATCCGTCCGCTTTGCGGTCCAGGCCCGGCGCGCCAAACTGTTCGGTCTGTGGGCAGCCCATCGCCGCCAGCAGAGCGGCTTGGCAGCACATGACTATGCGCTCGGGCTTGTCACCGATCTCGACCTGCACGGTGACGAGGCGCTGTTGCACCGGGTTGGGACGGACTTAATCGCCGCAGGGTCGCCCGTTCCCGTCCAGGAACTCGCCACTGCCCTGCAGATGGCGACTGCCCGAGCCGTCAAGATTGTGATCGGACGCGGAGCGCCGGCGGCCTGATCACCCAAGCGGTAGCCTGCTCCAGCCAAGAGTGTCGGACAGGGCAAGCTTGCGCCGGTCACACCAGCATCTTCGGCGCGCGCATCAGTCGCTGAGTTTTTGCGAACTTCCGCGGCGAATAGCCTTTGTTCTCCCTAAATCTGCGGTAAAGGCTCCGGACGCTTGGTCGAGCAACCCCTGACATTGTGCTGGCATCCTGAGACGCAGCCAGCCGAGCGGCAGATGTCGGCGCGGTACTACCGCCGCGCACAGGTCGAATTCGAGCGCGATCCATGCATCGATATCGGCCTGCGCTTCCGACCGGATGAGCGCATCAATAGAACGGCAAGCCGATGCTCAAGCCTCGCCACTACTGATCTCATCCAACCGCCCCTCGTCGAGGATCCGAACCGAATGAACGTCCGGCAGCTCGATGACCTTGTCCCGGCGCAGCTTTGATAGCACACGGCTGACAGTCTCGACCGTGAGACCCAGATAGTCGGCGACGTCGGCCCGCGACATCGGCATCTTCATCAGCCGCTTGTGGTTCGGCAGCCGAGCGGCATGCTCTGCGAGGAAGGTCGCGATCCGCTCGTCGGCGGTCTTGCGGCCGAGCACCACCATCTGGCTCTGCGCCGAGGCGAGGCGATCGTAGGCGAGCAACAGCAATTGACTGGCGATATGCGGGTTCGTCCGAACCAGTCGGTCGACCGCGGTCCGTGAATATTGACAGATCACGCTGTCGACGATCGCCTCTGCGGTGAAGCCCGCCTGTCCGGAAGCTTCGGGTGCGATCAGGTCGCCGGCCGCATAGAAGTTGGCGACATGCCGGCGGCCGTCAGGCAATTGCTTGCACAGGCGGACGGCACCGCTGATGACGCGGTAATAGCTGTCGACCGTATCGCCTTCCCAGAACAGCGCCTGATCGCGCTTCACCAGCTGATTGCGCCCGATGTCTTCGGGTAGGACGACCGGCGCCTTGCTCGGTAGCCCAGAGAGAAAGGAAGACGAAAAGCAGCTCAGTTCCAACATTTCCAGCCCCCGCTGTATGTGTTCGATGGGGAGATTGAAGCGCTGATCGGCCGGCCGCAGATATACGGTTAGATCCGTAAGGGAAACTACCTATGGTCGCCCGGCCTGAGCCCACAGAGCCACGCTTGATGGAGATCAATGCGCCATCCGGTGGATCGGACTGAATCGGCTTTAGCGAGCGCGGCCGCGGACTGCAGCGCCTTTGTCAATTGACCTAAATCAAGGCGCGACCGCTGCGACCGGTGTTCGATCGGCTCGAACATGTTTCGAGCGCTCCTTCCACATGCCTTGAGCGTCCCAGGTCGGGCGCCTGGACACGAAATTCGAAAACGGCGTGCTCACAGTGACGCTACCGAAGTCCCCCGCGGCGGTGGCCGAGCAGAAGAACGCGATAAGCGCGTAAAGAGCCGTCAATCGGCGTAGTTCACGCCGATCCTTGCGGGGCAGCGTCAGCTTTACCGTTCCGGTCGCCGCTGCCCCGTCTCTCTCAGTCCGGCATGGCGCCGGCTGACGGGTCCGAGAATTTCCAACGGGTTAACCGAGATCCAGCAATATTGCGCCGCGGCTACCTCTCCGGCGCTTGGAGATGCCTCATGGCCGATGATTTCCAGGGCGAAGCGATCGCTTTGCTCGCCGATCCGGCGACCCATCATGCGGGATCGGTCGAGCGCGCCGATACCCATGCCTCGCTCATTTTCCTCGCTGGCGACCGCGCCTACAAGCTGAAGCGGGCCGTGCGTTTCTCCTATCTCGACTATTCGACCGAGCGGTTGCGGCATGTCGCCTGTGAACGGGAGTTCGAGCTGAACCGACGCTTTGCGCCGGCGCTTTATCTCGGCGTCAAGCCGATCGTCCGGCGGGAGGATGGGACGCTGGCGCTCGGCGGCCATGGCCATCCGATCGATTGGGTCGTGGAGATGCGCCGGTTCGACCAGTCGGACCTGTTCGACCGAAGAGCCCAGGACGCTCGCTTGACGCCCGGCCTGATAGCGGATCTGGTCGAGCGGATCGTCGAAATTCACCACACGGCCCCGCAAGCCCCGGATATGGGCGGAGAGGCCGGCATCGCCGAGGCGATCGAGACGACACGGGTCAATCTGCGGCCGGGCGAGGCATTCGACGGCAACGTGATCGAACGTTGGCACGCCGCCGCGCTGTCGGCGCTCGCGACCCATGGCAATCTGCTCGAACAGCGGCGTCAAAGCGGAAAGGTGCGTGAGTGCCATGGCGATCTGCATCTGCGCAACATCTGCCTGTTCGAGGGCAAACCGACCCTGTTCGACGGCATCGAATTCAGTCGTTCGATCGCCTGCATCGATGTCCTGTTTGATCTCGCGTTCCTGCTGATGGATCTGCATCACCGCGGTCTCGACGGTCTCGGAAATCTGGTCTTCAACCACTATCTCGATCGGATGGACGAGAGCGAAGGGCTGCCGCTTCTGCCTCTTTTCCTGTCATTGCGCGCCGGGATTCGAGCCCAGGTGACCGAGACGGCCGCACGACAGCTGGCGGCGGGGGCGCCACGCGATCAGGCCATGACCGAAGCCCGCAACTATCTCGACCTGGCGATCGCACTGTTGCATCCGGCCGAACCCAGCCTCGTTGCCATCGGCGGCTTCAGCGGCAGTGGCAAGACGACCGTCGCGCGCGGCCTTGCCCCGATGCTGAATCCCGTGCCCGGCGCCCGCGTGCTACGCAGCGACGTGATCCGCAAACAGCTGCAGAGCGTCGCCGAGCAGACGCGGCTTTCTGACGATGCCTAGGGTCCGGCAGCGAGGAGTGCCGTCTATGACAGACTCTGCGATCGAGCCTACGCGGCGCTGGCGGGCGGCTGCAGCGTGATCGCCGACGCCGTCTTCGCCCGGACCGAAGACCGCCAGGCCATCGCCGGCATCGCTCAGACGATCGGCGTGGCCTTCCATGGCGTGTGGCTCACAGCCTCGGCAACCACCCTCATGGCACGGGTCGAAGCCAGGACAGCGGATGCCTCCGATGCGACAACGCTGGTGGTGCACCGGCAGCTTGCGCACGAGGTCGGCCCGCTGGACTGGACGCTGGTCGATGCCGAGGGAAGTATCGAACGAAGTATCGCGGCTGCGGCCAGGTCGCTCGGCCTCGAGCCCGATCGCGCAGTCGCTTGAGTTAGATCAAGGTTTCCCATCGCGCCAATGGGCAGTCTGGTGTTCTACCGACCGCCGCGAGGGTGCCATGTCCGTAAAGCCGCCCGAAAAGCCGACCCCAAGCCTCGCCAGCAGCGTGCTCTGGTTCGGTCTCATCAGTTTGGCCGCGACCTTCTTCTGGGGCCTCGCGGCGACGGGCAAATTCATCGTCCCCTTGACGGTACCCTATAGTCAATTCGAGACCTTGCTCGACGGCGGCAAGGTGAAGAGCGTCGTCATCAGCGGCGATACCATCACCGGCGAGAGCAGTGAGCCCCTGTCCGACGGCAAGAGCGCCTTCGTGACCGAGCGCGTGCCGATGGATTTGGCGGAGCAGCTCAGCCAACACAACGTCGAGTTTTCCGCCCGCCCTTCGACCAGTTTGGCCGGGACCTTGTTCGCCTGGATCGCACCGCCACTGATCTTCGTCGGGATCTGGTTCCTGTTCCTGCGCCTCGGTGGGGGTCGCTCCGGCCTCGGCGGCGGCGTGCTCTCGGTCGGCAAGAGCCCCGCCAAACTGTTCGTCGAGACCGAGGTCAAGGTCGATTTCGACGATGTCGCCGGCATCGACGAGGCGAAGGTCGAGCTGCGTGAGATCGTCGATTTCCTCAAGGAACCCGAGGCCTTCGGACGCCTGGGCGCGCATCTGGCACGCGGCATCCTGCTGGTCGGCCCGCCCGGTACCGGCAAAACGCTTCTGGCCCGCGCGGTCGCCGGTGAGGCCGGCGTGCCGTTCTATTCGACCAACGGATCCGAATTCGTCGAGATGTTCGTCGGCGTCGGCGCCGCCCGGGTGCGCGATCTGTTCGAGCAGGCGCGCAAATCTGCGCCCTGCATCATCTTCATCGATGAGCTGGATGCGCTGGGCCGTGCCCGCGGCCAGTCGCCCATGGGCGGCATCGACGAAAAGGAACAGACGCTCAATCAGCTCCTGGCCGAGATGGACGGCTTCGATCGGACCGCCGCGGTCGTCATCCTGGCGGCGACCAATCGCCCCGAAACCCTGGATCCGGCCTTGACCCGCCCGGGCCGCTTTGATCGTCAGGTGCTGGTCGACCGCCCCGACAAATCCGGGCGCGTCGACATCCTGAAGATCCACACCGCGAAACTGCTGACCGATCCGAAGCTGGATTGCGGGCAGATCGCGGCGCTGACGCCGGGCTTCTCCGGCGCCGACCTCGCCAATCTCGCGAACGAAGCCGCGATCGTCGCGACCCGCCGCGGTGCCAAGCTGATCGGGGCCGAGGATTTCGTGGCCGCGATCGAGCGGATCGTCGGCGGCCTGGAAAAGCGGTCACGCATCCTCGGACCGCGCGAACGCCGCATCGTCGCCACCCATGAGATGGGGCATGCGCTGGTTGCCCGGGCACTGCCGGGAACCGATCCGGTGCAAAAGGTCTCGATCATTCCCCGCGGCATCGGCGCGCTCGGCTACACGATGCAGCGCCCAACCGAGGATCGCTTCCTGATGGGCCGCCAGGAGCTGGTCGACCGCATGACCGTGCTGCTGGGCGGCCGTGCCGCGGAAACCCTCGCCTTCGGCGACATCTCGACCGGGGCCGCCGACGACCTGGCCAAGGCCACGGATCTGGCCCGCGGCATGGTCCAGCGCTTCGGCATGGACGATGGACTGGGCCCCGTCGCCTATGACACGGACGGCGGCAGCCTGCTGGACCAGCCCGGAAATTTCTGGCGCCCGCGTCCGTTTGCGCCCGAGACCGCCCGCGAAATCGACCTGGCGGTGCATCGGCTGCTGGCCGAGGCCCTGGAACGCGCCATCGCCATTCTGCGCCGGAACCGCCCGCAGCTGGAGGCGGGGGCAGAGGAGCTTCTACTGCATGAAACGCTCGAAGCGGACCAGCTGCCGGCGGTGTCGATCGAGAAGGCCGCTTGAACCCTATCAATACAAATTCAGGAGACATGATCATGCTCGCAAAAGACGTCATGCATCGGGGCCCTGTCGTCACGATCTCCCCCGAAGCCACCGTCGAGGAAGCCGCCCGCCTGATGCTCTCGCTGGGCATCAGCGGCCTGCCGGTCATCGATGCCACCAACGGGGTGGTCGGCATCATTACCGAAGGCGACCTATTGCGGCGGGCCGAACTCGGCACCGAGAAGCGTCGCCGCCCCTGGATCGCCTTTCTGGCGTCGCCGGGCCGGCTCGCCGAGGAGTATGCGTCCACGCACGGCTCGAAAGTCGGCGAGGTCATGACGACCGGCGTCCTGACGGCCGAGGCCGATGCGCCGCTCGAAGACGTGGTCAAGCTGATGGAACAGAAGCGCATCCGCCGCGTGCCGATCGTCGAACGTGGCCGGCTTGCGGGCGTCATCAGCAGGGCGGATCTGATGCGCGCCCTGATCACCCAGCGCCAGCCGGCAGCTGGAGGGGCCCATCCCGACACCGAGATCCTCTCGGCGATGACCAAATTCTTCGAGCATGAAGTCTGGAGCCCGCGCGCAAGCGTTCGGTTCAGCGTCACCGATGGTGTCGTCGAACTTTCGGGCATGATTTTCGACGAGCGGCAACGGACCGCACTGCTCGTCGCAGCGGAAAACATCCCGGGCGTCAGAGCCGTGCGAGATCATCTGACCTGGGTCGAGGCGGCCTCCGGCATGGCGCTTGGCATCGGCACCGCGCTCTGACCGCGCGGCATGCAAAGGATCCCGATATGGAGTTAATGGACGCCACCGACCCGTTCGGGCTGTTCCGCCTCTGGTTCGACGCGGCATCGGCCGCCGAGCCGGAGGACCCGAACGCCATGAGCCTGGGGACCGCGACCGCCGATGGTCGCGTCTCGGTCAGGGTGATGCTGATGAAGGGTTTCGACCAACGCGGGTTCGTCTTTTATACGAACTTGGCAAGCCGGAAGGGCAGCCAGCTCAACCAAAACACCAGCGCCGCCCTGTGCTTTCACTGGAAATCTCTACAGCGGCAAGTTCGGATCGAAGGTGTGGTCGAGCCGGTTTCCGATGACGAGGCAGACCTCTATTTCTTGAGCCGTCCGCGCGAAAGCCAGATCGGCGCCTGGGCCTCGCGACAGTCGGAGGTTCTGCCAAGCCGCGAACAGCTCGACGCGCGGCTCGACGAATTCGATCGCCGATTTCGTGCGGCGACAGTCCCGCGCCCGGAGCATTGGTCGGGGTTTCGGGTGATCCCGAACCGCATCGAGTTTTGGCACGCCCGGCCATCCCGCCTCCATGATCGGCTGCTGTTCACCCTGGACCACGGCATTTGGACGAGCCAACGCCTGTACCCTTGAGCCAAGTCAAGGCGGCGGCGGCTCCAAGCGCGGAAGCTTCAACCAGTCTCACCCAGGTTGGAGTCCCGTCATGGCGTTCCGCACAATCCTGACCGTGCTCACCGGCGCGGAAAGCGATCGCCGCGTTCTCGATGCCGCCTTCGACATCGGACGCCCCGTCGCGGCCCGTATTACTGCGCTCTACGCGGACGGCGACCCCAACGAGATCCCCGCGGCATATATGGCCGATGGCATGGGGGTCTACATAACCACTGAGATCCAGCAGGGGCTCGAAATTCAGTTCGCCAGGCGGCGCGAGGTCGCCAGCCAGCATTTCGACGACTGGAAGCGTCGGCACCGGATCGACAACCCCGGCACCATGGGGTCAGGTCCCACCACCCGTCTGCAGGTCGCGTTTGGCGCGATGCCTGAACTCCTTCAGGAGCATGGTCCGCTGGCCGACCTCATCATCACCGCGTTGCCCGAAAACGGTCAAAGCATGGCGCTGGAGGCCGCGACGTTTTGCACGGGGCGCCCCGTCCTCGCGATCCCTTTGGTGGGTCATGTCTCCATCGCGCAGACCGCGCCGATTGCGGTCGCCTGGAAGCGGGGGCCGGAAGCGGCCCGGGCGCTGGCGGCGGCCCTGCCATTTTTGAGCGTCTGCTCCGGCAAGATCAGCGTGCTCGGCGTGGGCGAGCCCGATGAACCGAAGAACCTGACGCCGGTGGTGGACTATCTGGCCATGCACGGCATCAAGGCCCAGGGCCGAACCATTCCCGATCGAGCCGGCGGCACCGGCGCAATCCTGCTCGAGGAAGCAGGAAGGCACGGTGCGGGCCTGCTGGTCATGGGCGCCTATTCCCACGGTCGCTGGCGGGAACTCGTCCTGGGCGGCGTGACACGTCACGTTCTGAAATACGCACGGCTACCGGTCCTCTTTTCTCATTAGCGCCAAGCCGAAGCGCAAGGATTGAGAGCACCGTTGATGGAAATCAACGGTGCTCGCTTGCTGTCCCCGCCATCCCGGCAACCTTGCTAAACTGGTCGGACCGTGATCAGTGCGACATCAGGACCGGAAGGGTCATCTGCTCGAGGATGGACCGGGTGACGCCGCCCAGGACCAGTTCCCTGACCCGCGAGTGTCCGTAGGCGCCCATCACCAGCAGGTCGCTGCCATAGTCCGCCGCCCGCGACAGGATCACCTCGGCCGGCTTGGCATCGGGGATCGACCAGCGATCGATCTCGACCTTGACCCCGTGCCGGGCCAAATGGGTGGCGATGTCGGCACCCGGCTCTTCACCATGGCCGTACGGATTTTCCTTCAGATCGACCACGAGCACGGTTGCCGACCGCATGCGCTTCAGCAGCGGCAGCGCGTCGCGCACGGCACGGGCGGCCTCGCGGCCGGCATTCCAGGCGATCAACGCGTGGCGTTCGATCCGGTCGAACTGTCCCACGGCCGGGATCACCAAGATCGGGCAACCTGCGTCGAGGACGACATCGGCGGGGTCCGGATAGTTTAGTCCGTCGAAATCCGTCCAGCGCTGGCCAATGACGGCCAGGTCGGCATAGCGGGAATTCAGTACCGTTTCGGGACCGGCAAAGCCGCGGGCCACGCGCCATTCCGACGAAATGGCATGACGAGCCGCGACCGCCTCGAAGCCAACCCGCGCATGTTCAGACCGTCGCTTGAGGCGGGAATAGCTTTCCTGCATCGCCGCATCGAACAGGGTCGAATCGAAGCTCGCCGAATAGGGGCTGACTGGCGCCGTCGAGGACGGATGCAACCCGATCAGATGTGCCTCGAATGTCTCGGCCAGGGACGCGGCAAGAGCGAGGCGGGCCTCCGACGAGGCACCGCCGTCGACCGTGACCAGAAGATCCCGGATCGTCATGACAACCTCCTCCTGGCTCAGCGGGCGACCGGGCCGTTGCCGAGCCCGACACTGATAGAATCGACATACAGGCCGTACCATTGCCACGCGAACCCGCGCATCAGATCTTGAATCGCCCGCACGTTCGAGAGAGCGCCGTCAGCGCCGCTGCGCAACGCTGCCGCACAATTCTGGGCCGCGGCCAGCGGATCGGTTCCCGTCGTGAGAGCGGCAGCGCCTTTCGCGATGCCGTTCCCTTCCGCCTGCACCAGGTCGAACTGTTTGGAGACGATGTCGGTCACGGTCTTCGCGACCAGATCCGCGGTGGCCGTCATCACGACCGCATGGCGCCGGCTGGCATCAAGCAATGTGACCGGATCCAGCGGCGAGAGGTCTACGTCTTGAGTGCCGTGGGGAGACTTGGTCATGATCCTGTACTCCTGTGTGCCGTCATCGGCAGGGTCAGGAAATCACCGGACAGGCCGTCGAGCATTGACCCAGATCAAGGTACCGCCGAACGGCTTCGCGGAAGATGTGATTCAGCCAATCAAGCTGGAGCCGAATCATGACATTCCGCACCGTCCTCGCCGTCCTCGACGGTACCACCGCCGATCGGCGCGTGCTCGATGCCGCGCTCGCCATAGGTCTGCCGAGCGAAGCCCGGATCACCGGTCTCTTCGCCGATACCGATCCGCGCGATATTCCGGCGGCCTACGTCGGCGATGGCACGGGTATCTATCTGACGCCCGACCTCTGGAAAAGCCTTGAGCAGCAGCTCGTGGAAAGGCGCAACGCTGCGCGCCAACATTTCTCGTCATGGCAGAAGGACGCCGGGTTGCCCGATGCTGTCAAGATGACGGCAGGTCCGAGCGCGCTCCTACGGGTCGAAATCGGGTCGGTCTCGAAGTTGACGCGTGAGCACGGGCCGGTCACGGACCTGATCGTCACCGCGATGCCGAAATCGGGCGAGACCGGCAAGAACATCGCGCTCGAAGCTGCCCTGTTCGATACCGGTCGGCCGGTCTTGGCGATTCCCGAGACAGGACCGAATGTCCCTGACCGGTCGGCGCCGATCGCCATTGCCTGGAATGGCAAGCCGGAGGCCGCGCGGGCGCTGAAGGCCGCCCTACCCCTGCTCGCCCGCAGCCGGGGGGAGATTATTCTGCTCAGCGCCGGCAAAGCGGAGGACCCGGAATGCCTGGCCCCGGTCGCCGACTATCTGGCGATGCATGGCATTGCTGCCCGCGGGCTACACCTGCTGGATCGTTCGGGCGGGACCGGCGCTGTCCTGCTCGAAGAGGTCGCTCGGCGCGGTGCCGGGCTGTTGGTCATGGGCGCCTTTACCCACAGCCGCCTGCGCGAGCTGGTCATGGGCGGCGTTACCCACCACGTGGTCAAACACGCGGCGGTGCCCGTCCTGTTCGCCCATTGATCCGAACCATGCAGATCGAACCTTCCAAGGATGGCGCGGGGCTCGACCCCGCACCATCGCTAGCGCTCCAGCCGAGCGCCGATTTTGCCGAGTTTCGTCGACTTTGGCAGATCGACGCTGAGACACTGGGTCGTCTGGCGCGCCTACGCCCGATCATCGATGCGACCCTGGACGCGCTCGACGAGAATTTCTACGAACCGTTGTTTCAAGAGGAGCCGATCCGCCTGCTGATGCGGGATCCGGCCGTTCGGGCACGTGCCATCAACGGCATGGCCGCGCATTGGCGCGCCTTGCTGAGCGGCGAACTCACGAACGAGACCCTGCTCCGGGCCGTGCTGGTCGGTCGGCGCCATATGGAATTGGGGGTTAGCGAGCTGCATTTGCTGGTCGCGAGCCAGCATCTGTTGAGCCGGATCATCTCAGCCATCCTCGACGCCGCAGTAGATGAGCCCGCCGAAGCCATCGAGACGGTGGTTCGGATGATTAGATTGAGCGTCTCGATCAGCATGAAGTCCCAGGCGGATGCCGCAGGGCGCGCGGCATCAACGGAGGAAGTGCGTCGCCAGACCGACCGGCTGCGTGACGACCTGCGCGCGCTTGAGAATTTCGCCTATGTCGACGCGTTGACCGGCCTGTTCAATCGCCGGCACTTCGACCAATCGCTCGCGGCGGCGATCGCCCACGCGCTGAGGCATGGCGAGCCGCTGTGCCTAGTCATGGCAGACATCGACCGCTTCAAGCAGGTGAACGATGTTCATGGCCACCTTGCCGGCGACATGGTGCTGAAGGCACTTGGCGGCGCGATGACCAAGCTCGTGCGCCGCGACGATATACTCGTTCGTTTCGGCGGCGAAGAGTTCGCCATGATCCTGCCGGCGACCATGATCGAGGAGGCGACGCTCTGTGCCGAGCGCATGCGCCAGGCGGTCGACAGCCTGTCGGTGCCGATCAACGAGCAAGCACCGATCCATGTCACGCTCAGTCTGGGGGTCGCGAGCTTCGTCTGGGATGAAACGACGGAAAGCCTGATCGCGGCGGCCGATGCGGCGCTCTATCGGGCGAAGCAGTTAGGTCGCAATCGGGTCGAGGTCCGGCCGGAGCCGCAGATCAATCGCCCCAGCCCTCCGCGATCTCGGCGAGCTTCTCGGCATCGAGCCTGACCTCGTTTCCGGCGCAAAGTCGGATGGTGCCTTCGGCCTTGAGCTTGCTGATGGTCCGGCTGACGGTTTCGATCGTGAGCCCCAGATAATCCGCGATATCGGCCCGGGTCATCGGAAGTATGATGGGATTTTTCGGCCGCCCCAGACGGCCGGCGCGCTCGGACAGTTGGATGAGGAAGCTGGCGACCCGCTCTTTCGCCGATTTCCGGCCGAGCGACAGCATCTGCTCCTGGGCGATCGCCAGTTCATCGGACGCGCGCTCGCGCAAACGGAAGGCCATGTTGGGAAAGCGCTCAAGCAGCGCTTCGAACTTGCGGCGTTCAAACCGGCAGGCGGTGGTCGGGCCGATCGCCTCGACGCTATAGGCATAGGTGTCTCGGACGGCGAGACCGATAAAATCTCCGGCAAACAGGAAACCCACGATCTGCTGCCGCCCGTCGGGAAGCAGCTTGTAGAGCTTGACCGAACCCGAGGTCACGTTGAAGAAGCAGGCGGCGTCATCGCCTTCGGACGCCAGCATGCCATGAGGCGGCAAATGGCTGGTGGTGACGACGGCGGCGAGCTCGCCCAGGAACTGCTCATCGACGCCCATACAGACGCTGAGATGACGCGTGTCACAATGCCCGCAGGGATCGACCAACCGGCTGGCGGCCGCGAGGACCGGAGAAATGCTTGGGGCTGGAAGGACCGACATCGAGCGTTGCCTCGGCTAATTTACGTTGATCCGCCAAGCATAAGGCGCCGATCAAGGAGATCATTTGATCCAGATCAAGGATCTGAAGCCGTACACGGCACAACCTTCGTGACATGACACCGTTCACTGCCGCTCCCCTGAAACCGAACGAAATTGGCCGGGCATTTCCCCTGGTCCAACTGCTGATGCCGTCGATCGATCTCCGTCGATGGGATCGGTTCGCAAGAGATTTCCTCAGATCGTCCGGGCGGCGCGGCATCCTGGCCATCCGCGATCATCGGGGCAACATTCGCGGCCTCGCGATCTTTCGGCGGCAGCTCGATCTCTCGGGCCAGGTCTTGCTGGCCGATCCGGTCCTTTTTATCGATTTGCTCGATGCGACCGAGGTCGGGCTGGCCCTGATCGCGGCGCTCGAGGCCAAAGCACGCGAGGCTGGATGCGACGAGGTCCGGGTCAGCATGCCCGACCATCCGGGTAGCAATTGGCCGCTACCGGCAGGGGCGGCCCACATTGAAATGCGCCGGCGCTTCACCGGCGCCCTGCCGGCAATCGGCGCTGCTCGCTAGGCATCTACCGATCGATTGATCCAGATCAAGGCAGCGGCCGCCGGCGCGAGGGCATGTTCCGGATTATGTTCCGCCACCCGCTCATGCGCGATCTCGCCCGCCTCTCCGTCGCCAAGCTGGCGATCCTGGCGCTGATCTACGTCCTGTTCTTTTCGCCTTCACACCACACACCCATCGACCCGGCCGAACGGATCTCAGGGTCGGCCCCGTCTTCCGTCAACGCCCGGTGATCAAATGGATCTAGTCGAACTTTCCCGCCTGCAATTCGGCCTGACCGCCATGTATCACTTCCTGTTCGTGCCACTGACGCTGGGACTGTCGGTCCTGCTCGCGATCATGGAGAGCGTCTGGGTCATGACCGGCCGGACGATCTGGCGCGACATGGTAAAGTTCTGGGGCATGCTGTTCGGCATCAACTTCGCCATGGGTGTCGCCACCGGTATCACCATGGAGTTCCAGTTCGGCACGAACTGGGCCTACTACGCCCACTATGTCGGCGACATCTTCGGCGCCCCGCTGGCGATCGAAGGGCTGATGGCCTTCTTCTTGGAGGCGACCTTCGTCGGCCTGTTCTTCTTCGGCTGGGACAAGCTCACCAAACTGCAGCATCTGGTCGTGACCTGCCTTTTGGCGCTCGGCACCAATCTTTCGGCCCTCTGGATCCTGATCGCGAACGGCTGGATGCAACATCCGGTCGGGGCTCGCTTCAACCTCGACACGATGCGGATGGAGGTGACCGACTTCGCCGCGGTCATCTTCAACCCGGTCGCCCAGTCGAAGTTCGTTCATACCGTCAGCGCCGGCTATGTGACGGGGGCCATTTTCGTGATGGCGATCAGCGCCTGGTACCTGCTGAACGGCCGGCATCGGCCGCTGGCGCTGCGCTCCATGACCGTCGCCGCCAGCTTCGGCCTCGCCTCGGCCCTGTCGGTCGTCGTGCTGGGTGACGAGAGCGGCTATACCGCCGGCGAGAACCAGAAGATGAAGATCGCCGCGATCGAGGCCATGTGGCACACCGAGGCAGCACCGGCCAGCTTCACCGTGTTCGGCGTGCCGGATCAGGCGACCCGAACCACGCGCTACGAAATCCGGCTGCCCTGGATGCTGGGGCTGATCGCGACCCGCTCGATCGACAAGCCGGTCGCCGGCATCGACGAGCTCGTCGCCCATGCCGAAGATCGCATCCGCAGCGGCATGGTCGCTTACGGTGCGATGCAGGCGCTGCACAAGACTCCGGGCGACCCCGCCGAACTTAAGACCTTCGAGGCCCATGTCGACGACCTGGGCTACGCGCTGCTGCTGAAGCGCCATACGCCGGAACCGGCCATGGCAACCGATCTGCAGATCAAGGCGGCCGCGCTCGACACCGTCCCGCCGGTCCTGCCGCTGTTCTGGAGCTTCCGGATCATGGTGGCGCTGGGCTTCTTCTTCATTGCCCTGTTCGGCACGGCCTTCTGGTTCGCGTCGACCGGCCGGCTGGAGCGCTACCGACCATTCCTCTGGATCTGCCTGCTGGGTCTGCCTACGCCCTGGATCGCAGCCGAGCTCGGCTGGTACGTGGCCGAAGGCGGACGCCAGCCCTGGACCATCGATGGCGTGCTGCCGACATTCCTGTCGGTCTCCAGCGTGCCGGTCTCGAACGTCTGGCTCTCGCTCGGTGGCTTCATCCTGTTCTATTCGTCGCTCGCCATCGTCGACCTGTTCCTGATGGTGCGGACCGTCCGCCATGGGCCGCTGGAAGTTGCCGACCAGGCAGAGATCTCGCCTGCTTTCCTCACCAATCCTGCCGCGGAGTGACCCCATGCTCGACTACGAGATCCTTCGCTTGCTGTGGTGGGCACTGCTGGGCGTCCTGCTGATCGGCATCGCGGTCATGGACGGCTTCGATCTGGGCACTGCGATCCTGTTGCCGTTCATCGGTCGCACCGACATGGAACGGCGGATCATCATCAACACGATCGGCCCCGTCTGGGAGGGCAATCAGGTCTGGCTGATCCTGGGCGGAGGCGCGATCTTCGCCGCCTGGCCGCCGATCTATGCCGTGGCCTTTTCCGGATTTTATCTGGCCATGCTGCTGCTGCTGGGCGCACTGATCCTGCGACCGGTCGGGTTCAAGTTCCGCAGCAAGATCGCAGATCTGCGCTGGCGCTCGTTCTGGGACTGGGCCCTGTTCGTCGGCGGTCTGGTGCCGGCACTGGTGTTCGGCGTCGCCTTCGGCAACGTGTTGCAGGGTGTGCCATTCCGGTTCGACGAGACCCTGCGCATGACCTATGAGGGCAGCTTATGGGAGCTGTTCAATCCGTTCGCCCTGCTGTGTGGGTTGGTCAGCGTGACAATGCTGACCATGCACGGGGCGGCCTGGCTCGCTGGCAAGACCGAAGCCCCGGTCCAAGCGCGGGCCGGACGTACCGTCACGGTAGCGGCATTCCTGCTGATCGCGCTGTTCGTCATCGGGGGCCTCTGGGTGGGATCGATCGACGGTCTGAAGATCGTCAGCGAGATCGTCCCGGGCGGCCCTTCGAACCCACTGCGCAAAGTGGTCGAGCATGCACCCGGTGCCTTGCTGTCGAACTACAGTCTGTCACCGTGGACGGCGACAGCACCCGTTTTGGCGATCTTTTGTGCACTCTGTACCGCAGCGTTCGCCTTCGGTGGGCGCTATGGTCTGTCCCTGTTCACCAGCGGGCTTACCATCGCGGCCATTATCGCGACCGCCGGGCTCAGCCTGTTCCCCTTCATGCTGCCGTCGTCGATCGATCCGGTTTCGAGCCTGACGGTCTGGGACGCGTCGTCCAGCCGGACGACGCTAGGCATCATGACCGCGGCAACGGCGATCTTCCTGCCTTTGATCCTCGCCTACACCGGCTGGGTCTATCGGGTCCTGCGCGGGCCGGTGACGGTCCAATCGATCGAGAATAACTCTCATACGGCCTATTGAGGAGACCAGCATGTGGTATTTCACTTGGGCACTCGGCCTGGGTTTTGCCTGCGCCTTCGCAGTGTTGAACGCCATGTGGCTCGAACTACGGCCGGTACCGCAGCCGGCGCGCCGGCGGGACAAGCCATCGTGACGCGGGCGCTTTCCCTGCTGCTGTCGCTCGTGGTCACGGCGGTTCTGATGGTGGCACCGTTCCTGGTCGCCCGGCAGCTGACGCCGGCGACCCACGCGATCCTGCCTTTCTTGCTGCTCGGAATATCGGCGGCCTTCATCCATGGCGTGGGATATAATCCCCGTCTGCGGTTCATGCGGGCGCTCGCCACGCCGATGTGTGCATGGCCGTTGATCGCCGGTTCATTGTTCCTGCTCATTGCCCGCTAGGTCACCATGACCGATGTCCCCGTTGCCGGTAAGCCAACGGTGTCCAGCTTCTTGAAAAGTCTGGGTCCCGGGCTGGTCACCGGCGCGGCCGACGACGACCCGAGCGGGATCGCGACCTATAGCCAGGTGGGCGCGCAGTTCGGTTACGGCCTGGCCTGGACCATGTTGTTCAGCTTCCCCCTGATGGTCGCGATCCAGGCGGTCAGTGCGCGGATCGGCTGCGTGACGGGCCAGGGTCTTGCCCGGAACGTCCGTCGGCACTATCCGCGCTGGCTGCTGCTGGCGGTCGTCCTGCCGTTGCTGGTCGCCAATGTAATCAATCTGGCCGCCGATCTGGGTGCGATGGGTGCGGGGCTCGGCCTGCTGATCGGCGGACCCGACCGGCTCTATGCAGTGCTGTTCGGCATCCTCTGTGTGCTGCTCGAAGTGTTCATGAGCTACCGACGCTACAGCGGTTGGCTGAAATGGGGCACGCTGGCGTTGTTCGCTTATGTGGCTGTCGTGTTCGCGGCGCATGTTCCGTGGGGGACAGCGCTCTATGACACGCTGGTGCCTCATGTCTCGTTCGATGCCGATAGCGCGATGGCGATGGTCGCGGTGCTCGGCACGACGATCAGCCCGTACCTGTTCTTCTGGCAGGCCGGGCAGGAGGTCGAGGAACAGCATCGCCGGCACGTGAAGCCGCTGTGCGTCGCTCCTCGCGATGCCGGGCCGGAGCTCGCGCGCATCAGAACCGATACGATCGTCGGCATGGGCTTTTCCAACCTGATCGCGCTCTTCATCATCCTTGCGACGGCGGCGACGCTGAATCGCAACGGCATCACCGACATCCAGACCTCCTCGCAGGCGGCCGAGGCGCTGCGCCCGATCGCCGGCAATTTCGCCTTTGCGCTGTTTGCCACCGGCATCATCGGGACGGGCCTGCTGGCCGTGCCGGTCCTGGCCGGGTCGGCCGCCTATGCCGTCAGCGAGGCCTTCCGCTGGACCGAGGGCCTCGACCGCCGCCCCCGCGAGGCGAAGGCTTTCTATGGCGTGATTGCCGTCTCGACCCTGATGGGCATGGGTTTGAACTTCACGGGCTTGGACCCGATCAAGGCGCTCTACTGGAGCGCCGTCGTGAATGGCGTGCTCGCAACCCCGGTGATGGCGATCACGATGTTGGTCGCGATGAACCCGCGCGTCATGGGGCGTCTGGTTCTGCCGCGCGCCCTGGTCATCGGCGGATGGCTGGCGACAGCGGTCATGGCGCTGGTCACGGTCGGATTTTTCGCGCTCTGACCGGTTCCGTCGATCAATTCACCGGCTGGTCCGGGAAAGCCAGCTCGCGGCGCGCCCGCCACCCCGGCGTGACATAGTTGATGATGAGCGAGCGCCGGACACCGATAATCGACCGGCGCTCGAAGCCATGCCAGGTATCTGATGCCGGCACGAACGCCAGCCCCGATCCCGGTGGCGCCGGAGCGCGTCCGACCGCGTGGCCCGCGGCGTCATAGAGATCGGTTCCCCAACCCGCGGCCTCCGGCTGGTCCGACAAATAGAGGATCAGCGTGAATAGCTTGGCACCGATATCGGTATGCGGCTCCAGCCAAAAGCCATCCCTATCGAGGCAATATTCGATGCGCAGGAACGAGCCCGTCAGATCGATGCCGAACAGTGCTTCGATCCGGCCGGTCAGACTTCGGTCCTGAAAGCTTCGGGCTAAATCCGCGCAAATGGGCCAGCGTGCCTGCTCGATCGGTGAGAAGAAGAGGCGGCTGCTGTTGTGCGTGTCCCGCTTGCCTTGCGTGTCCCCAATCAAGGGGGCGTCCACCGGGAGAGCGGTGATCGCCCGGCGCGCCGGGGCGGAGACAGCGCCTGAGAGGATGCGATGGCGGAAGGGCTCGGCGCTCGGCGAGCTTGCCGCGAGGGCGCCCAGGAACAGCGACGCACAGTCGCCCGAATACTGTTTCGTGATCATGGCGACAGCCTGCCCGCAGCACCGTTCGTCAGCATTGACCTGGGTCAAAGCGGACCCGGCATTAGAATGCTCTGATCGGATCGTCGGTCGTTGGCCGATGATCCGAAAGGTAAGGTCATGTCGATCCGTTCCGTCTTGGTCCCGCTGCTGCCGCAGGACGAGCCGTCTCCCATGCTCAACGCCGCGCTGCAGATCGCGCGGCGGTTCGAGGGGCATCTGGACGCCTTGTTCATCCGCCCCGATGCGAGCGAGGACGTCACGATGCGGCCGCACCGGGTCGGACAACGCACCCCTCTCGAAGATGTCGAAGCGGTCCAGCATCTGGGCGCGATCGCCTCGCGCGTTCGGTTCGACGAATGGTGCGAAGTCTCGGCGCCGATCGGCGAGGCCGCACAGGCGGCAGCGTCGAAGACCACGGCCAGATGGATGGAACAGACCGGTCCGATCGATCGGATTTTGCCGGCCTATGGCCGTCTGTCCGATCTGATCGTCCTGCACTACCCGACGCGGCACGTCCCGGACTCCGACCGGATGTTTACGAGCGCGACCTTCGCCTGCGGACGGCCGGTTCTGCTCGTCCGCCGCGAGATTCCAAAAAACATTCTGCAGCATGTCCTGGTCGCCTGGGACGGCGGCCTGCCGGCGGCTCGAGCCCTCGGCGCCATGCCGCTGTTGGCCGCGGCTGGCACGGTCACGGTCTTCACCGCACCACCGCCCGACGGCACGCCCGTCATCGGACCGAGCGTCAGCGAAGCCCTGGCCCGGCATGGCGTTCACAGCCAGCAGACCTGGGCGCATCGAAGCGACGCGGCGGTCGGCGACGCCCTGCTGCGCGCGGCAACCGAGCGCGGCGCCAGCCTGATCGTCATGGGCGCCCAAAACCATTCGCGACACCTGCCGTCGCAGTTCGGCGGCATCACCCGGCACGTCCTGCACGACGGCAGCCTGCCGGTCTTGATGGCCCACTGAGGGCCTCCTTCCCACCGTCTCAAATTCACAGGAAATGAAATGTCGAAGCACATCCCCCTGGCGGCGGGAGCCGCCTTGCTGCTGGCTTTTGCGGGCCCAGCCCTCGCCCAGGACGCCGATCCGGGCATGACCGCCGGCACTCTCCTGGTCCGCGGCCGCGCCATCGGCGTGCTGCCGGAGACGACCTCCAGCTCGATCTCGGCGATCGGCGGCCATGTCGACGCCGCCGACACGTTCGAGCCGGAGCTGGATGCCAGCTACTTTTTCACGGATAACATCGCCGTCGAGGCGATTGCCGCAGTCACCCGGCACCGCATCACGGCAAGCGGAACCGCGGCCGGGAACGTCGATGTCGGCAAGGTGACCCTATTGCCGCCGACAGTGACGGTTCAATGGCATTTCCTGCCGCACGGGACGATCGATCCTTATGTCGGCGCCGGCGTCAACTACACCTGGTTCTTCGATACCTCCGTGCCGCACACCGTGGTCAAGCAGGTCTCCTACGACGACGGCTTCGGCGCTGCCTTGCAGGCCGGTGTCGACTATCATCTCACCGGCAATTGGTACGCCAATCTGGACGTGAAGCAGGTCTTCCTCAATACGACCGCGAATATCAACGGCGGGGCGGTCCGCGCCAAGGTCGATCTGGATCCGACGATGGTCGGTGCCGGTATCGGCTACCGATTCTGATGCTCGCCCATCGGCATAGCGTCGGGTTAGACGCTATGCCGTCCGCCTTCGGGCCGAATTGTTACGGGCTAATGGTCGAGAGCGAGCGATCCAGCAGATCCCGCACGATCACCAGCAGGACGTCGGAATCGAACGGTTTGTCCAGGTAGGCGTCGGCGCCGGCGTTCAAGACGAAGGCGCGCGTCGCTCGCCCCCCGTGGCCGGTAATCAACAGCACCGGCAAGGTCGTACCGATCGTCTTGCGCAAATTCTCCAACACGACCATGCCGCCCGATCGCGGCAGGTGAAGATCGAGGATCAGGCACCCGTGCGGCCGACCGTCGTAGCGCGCGATGAAATCGTCGCTCGACGAGAAATCCTCAACGACGAAACCATGCGCTTCGAGCAGGGCGCGCAGGGATTCGCGCACGCCATCGTCATCGTCAACCACATATACCGTTGCGAAAGCGCGCTTCACGATGAGCTCCACAGACTCTCCACGAAGGCCGCGAGCGGCTTCGTGCCAGAGCTAGAACGCTAGGGCTGGCGGCCTGTCTTTTATATACGGATTAGTCCTTATGCCTGGCCGAGACCGGCGCCGAGGGCCAAGCGGACGAGCTCGGACAGGCTGCGGGCCTGCATCTTTTCCATCACGCGCGCGCGATGGATCTCGACGGTCCTTGGACTGATCCCGAGATCATAGGCGATCGTCTTGTTCGGCAGGCCGGCGACCAGCCCGTCGAGCACTTCGCGTTCACGGGCGGTCAGCAGCGCCACCCGCCCGACGATCGCCGGATTGGCTGCGGGCTTTCTGGTCCGCATCTCCGTCGCCCGCATCGCGTTGTCGACGGCGCGGGTGATCACGTCTTCGGGGAAGGGCTTTTCGACGAAGTCGATCGCGCCCGCTTTCATCGCCCGAACCGCGAGCGGCACGTCGCCGTGACCGGTCATAATGACGATGGCGAGGCCCGGATGCGATAGGGCCGCCTTCTCTTGCAGTTCCAGCCCGTCCATGTCGGGCATCCGGATATCGGCCAAGAGGCAACCGACCTCGGTCGACGGACAGTTTGCGAGGAATGACCGTGCCGAGTCGAACGAGCCGGTTTCATACCCGAACGCGCTGAGAAGCGCGTCTAGGGACTCACGCACCGCCTCATCATCATCGACGATGAAGATCTTGCCTTTGCTCATTCGACCTCAGGTCCTTCTGACGTCGCTTCATCGTCGGGGAGTGGCAGGTTGAAGCTGAATATCACGCCACCACCGGGATTCTCCGACGCCACCAGCCGACCGCCATGATTGTCGATGATTGTACGGCTGATGGACAGGCCGATCCCCATTCCGCGTTGCTTCGTCGTCACGAACGGTTGGAACAGCCGTGCCGCCACGTCTGCGGACAGCCCCGGGCCCGTATCGGCAACAGTGACCTGCACATCCTTACCGGCACCTATGCCGGTCGAAATCGTCACCCGCCGGCTCTCGACCGCCGCCACAGCCTCTACGGCGTTGCGGACCAGATTGATGACGACCTGCTGGATCTGCACCTTGTCGATCAGAACTTCGGGCAGGTTCGGTTCCAATTGCAGAACCGCATGCACGCTATGTTCCTGTGCCCCCACCAGCGCGAGCGCGCTCGCCTCCTCGACGACCTTGTTGATGTCCTCCAGACGGTGGTCGGTATCGCCCTTGCTGACGAAATCGCGCAGGCGCCGAATGATCTGGCCGGCGCGATTGGCTTGGCCGATCGCCTTGTCCATGAAATCGCGGGTTTTCTCAGAGACCACGACGTCCGGCTGATCCAGCAGGCGGCGGGCGGCCTGGGTCCAGTTGATGACGGCGGTCAGCGGTTGGTTGAGCTCGTGCGCCAAGGCTGCCGCCATCTCGCCCATGGCCGACAGGCGCGATACGTGGAGCAACTCGGTCTGCAGGGTCTGGAGCCGCTTCTCCGCCAGCTCATGCTCGGTCAAATCCCGGACGAAGCCAGTAAACCGGCGACGCCCTGACAGCTGCATCTCGCCGACCGCCAGCTCCATCGGAAAGGTCGATCCGTCTTGCCGCAGACCGACGACGACGCGGCCGATCCCGATGATCCGCCGCTCCCCGGTATCCAGATAATGTGTCAGATAGCCGTCGTGGCGGTTCCGGTAGGGGGCCGGCATCAGCATGCTGACATTGCGCCCGCGAACCTCATCAGCGCTCCACCCGAACAGTCGTTCAGCCGCCGCACTGAAGGTCTCGATCAAGCCGTGCTCGTCGATGACGATGATCGCGTCTGGCACAAGGTTGAGGATCGATCGCAGGCGTTCAGCCGACTCGCGCAGTTCCTCCTCGACCGCGTGCTGTTCGCTGGTGTCGTGGATAATGCCCAGAAACTGACGATCGGCGCCGCCGATCGCCGGAATTTCACCGACGGAAAGATACATCGGGAAAACCGTACCGTCGGCGCGACGACCGCTCACGTGCCGCCCACTGCCGATGATCCGCTTCTCACCCGTCGTCCGATAGTGACCCAGATAGCCGTCGTGCTGCTCGTGATAAGGCGACGGCATCAGCATTTTCACATTGTGCCCGACCACCTCGGCGGCGGTATGGCCGAACAGCCGCTCACAGGCCCGGTTGAACGACCGGACAAGCCCCTGCGCATCGATGATGACGATGCCGTCGACGGCGGTGTCGATGACCGCCCGCAGCCAAGCGGCTCTCTCTTGTTCCGGCACGGCTCTCCCCATTCCTCAATCGTCCAGTCGAACCGGAACTCCCCCAAGATACGGGTTTCTTGGATCGAATCGACGGAGAAATTCAACCTATTAGAGATCGAAGTCCGTGCAGGGAGCGAGCTTATCATCCAGCCGAACCTTTTGGCGAGTCGCCAAAAATTACCTCTTTGAATGGAAACTCACTTTCGAACAAATTGTTGAAAAAAACAACGAATCGAATAATTCAGCCGCCGATACGAAAGTAAGTACCAATACGTATATCGCAAGCTCCGGATCGGAGGCACCTTAATATACAAAGGCGTCGCCATTCGTGGTCGATATTGGAACTCCGCGAGAAATCCATGTTCGAAAATCATATCCGTCAAATATTGGAACAGATCGAGCAGAGCTTTGGGCGGGATTCGCCGAAATATCATCGACTTACCTCCATGCTGGGCGCTGTCAGCGAGAACCGCTGCGACGACGAGTATGAATGCCGACGTTGCGACGCCCCCTGCCAACACAAATGGGGCGAACCCCGGCGCCCCTAGACTGGAGATTATGATGATTTCGAACGAACTTTCGGACCGCGTGCGCTTTCTCTCGATCGACGATAAAACCGGAGTAATACTCCGCGACTTCAGTCCGACCCTCAACCGTGAGCTGCCCGGCATCCTCAAACGCTTTTATGGTGAAATCCGCAAATGGCCGGTTCTGGCCAGGATGTTCGGCGGCGAGCCCGGCATGGCGCACGCGGCCGATGCTCAACAGCGACATTGGGCGCGGCTGTTTCAGGGCGACTTCGGTGACGAATATCACCAGTCGATCCGACGCATTGGGCAGGTCCACAGCAAAATCGGGCTCGAACCGCGCTGGTATGTCGGCGGTTATGCGTTCGCTCTCAACCAGATCATCGGAGTCGCGACCAAGACCAAGCTCAGCCGATGGAAGCGCGACGGCGGTCGTCGTGGTCTCGATGAATGTCTGCAGGCCGTCGTCAAGGCCGTCATGTTGGACATGGAGCTGGCGATTTCGATCTATCTCGAGGAAAACAAGGCGACTCATGACACGGCGATCGCAGCCCTCGCCGACGAACTCGATCGTTCGATCGGTTCCGTCGTCGGGTCGGTCACGGCCACGGCCGACAACCTGCAAGCGTCGGCTGAAGGCATGGCGGCGGTTGCCGAGCAATCCAGTCGGCAAGCGCTGGCTGTGGCATCGGCCTCCGAACAGGCATCGAGCAATGTTCAGACCGTCGCCGCCGCCGCCGAGCAACTCTCCGCATCCATCACCGAGATCGCCCGACAGGTCACCAGTTCGAGCCAAATCACTTTGGCTGCAGTGGCCCAGGCTGGGGAGACCAACGTCACCATGCAGTCCCTCTCGCAGGCGGCGGGGCGGATCGGCGAGATCGTCCGCCTGATCAGCGACATCGCAGGCCAGACCAACCTGCTGGCGCTGAATGCCACGATTGAGGCGGCGCGGGCGGGCGAGGCCGGCAAAGGGTTCGCCGTCGTGGCTGCCGAGGTGAAGCACCTGGCGACGCAGACCGCGCGGGCGACGGAGGACATCAAAAGCCAGGTTGACGAAATTCAGGATGCGACGGGTCTGGCGGTTACGGCGATCTCGTCGATCGACAACACGATCCGGCAGATCAACGACATTGCCACGGCCATCGCCGGCGCCGTCGAACAGCAGGGCGCAGCCACCGCCGAGATTACACGGAACGTCCAGCAGGCCGCGGCCGGCACATCGGAGGTCTCGGGCAATGCCGGCGGCCTGACCGAAGCCGCAGGAGAAGTCGGAAAGACCGCCGAGAGCGTGCTTCGCCATTCAAGCGAACTCGGACAACAAACCGCCCATATGCGGGGCGAAGTGGATGCGTTCATCCGGAAGCTGAAGCACGGATAACCATGGGTCAGGGGTGATGGACTTTTCGTCCGCAACGGACATTCTGCCCGGACAATCTGTCTCTCCTTGCTCCGCGCCCTCCCTTCTCACCGCAGAAACGCTGGCCCACCTGGAATGGCTATTCCGGTACCGGCCGCTGATATCCGCGTCCGTTCGGTCGAAATCGACGATGAGCGGCCGACGGTCGATCTGATGGACGGGCGCAGCATCGCGGTGCCCTTGGTTTGGTGCCCGCGCTTGTTCGAAGCGAGTCCCGAGCAGCGGCAGCGTTGGGAAGTCGCCGGCGCCGGATACGGCATCCATTGGCCGGACATCGATGAAGATCTTAGTACCGAGGGGCTTTTGCGCGGCGCGCCTGCGCCACGCCCGGTCGGGTGACGAGCAAAAGCGAAAACCCCTCTCGCGGCGATTGAGCGCTCCCCGCCTCACCTCGGCCCTACCCGTGCTTGATCGCCACGGTCTTGATCGTGCTGAAATGGAACAGCGCCTCGAAGCCCTTCTCGCGGCCGTGCCCGGAGTGTTTGACGCCGCCGAACGGCAGTTC
>Ga0302311_10001701_pt1 | contig 25599 bp, 22 predicted proteins | sample III_Palsa_N1_3_FD_200449 | JGI IMG/M metagenome (GOLD analysis project Ga0302311, IMG submission 200449) | Peat permafrost microbial communities from Stordalen Mire near Abisko, Sweden - III_Palsa_N1_3 | ecosystem: Environmental > Terrestrial > Soil > Palsa > Peat permafrost | place: Sweden... | reverse complement strand
CGCCGGCGCCACCCCGCCGCCGTCGGCCGGATTGAGGTGCGGGCAGCCAGTCCTGATTCGCTCTGGGGTCTGATCGCGAATCAGCGCCGAGACTCCGGAATCTTTCATTTTGAGGCGTTTTCCTTACGCGAACCGGTATCTACATCGCTCGAAAATGCTCTAATCCATCTTGCGGGCTTAACCACCCCGGAAAACACCCGTCCCGTCGCCATTATTTAAGCGGGAATCGCGCTAAGATGGGGTAAATTGTCCTCTACGGTTCCCTTGGCAGCGACCGGGGTGACACCTAGATTGTAACGTAGTCGACCGAGGGCTTCTTCATGCCTGCCCACGGACGCGACCTAAGGACATAAGGCCGCGATCCGCGCGACCACGAAGGAAGATCAATGAACGCCAATCTGCGCAATTTCGCCCTCTGGGTTATTATTGTCTTGCTGTTATTGGCCCTGTTCACGCTCTTCCAGAATCCTGGTCAGCGCGCCTCCTCGCAGGATATCTCGTTCTCGCAGCTGTTGACCGAGGTCGATGCGAACCACGTTCGCGACGTCGTGATTCAGGGGCCGGAGATTCACGGCACGTTCAACAACGGATCGAGCTTCCAGACCTACGCGCCGAACGATCCGTCGCTGGTCTCGCGTCTGTATAACGGCAAGGTCTCGATTACGGCGAAGCCGCCCGGCGACAACGTGCCGTGGTTCGTGTCGCTGTTGGTCTCATGGCTGCCGTTCATCGCGCTGATCGGGGTGTGGATTTTCCTGTCGCGGCAAATGCAGGGCGGCGCCGGCAAGGCGATGGGCTTCGGCAAATCGCGCGCCAAGATGCTGACCGAGGCGCACGGCCGCGTCACCTTCGAGGATGTCGCCGGCGTCGATGAGGCCAAGCAGGACCTGCAGGAGATCGTCGAGTTCCTGCGCGACCCCGGCAAATATCAACGGCTCGGCGGACGGATTCCGCGCGGCGTGCTGCTGGTCGGCCCTCCCGGCACCGGCAAGACGCTGATCGCGCGCGCGGTGGCCGGCGAAGCCAATGTGCCGTTCTTCACCATTTCGGGCTCGGACTTCGTCGAAATGTTCGTCGGCGTCGGCGCCTCCCGCGTCCGCGACATGTTCGAGCAGGCCAAGAAGAATGCGCCCTGCATCATCTTCATCGACGAAATCGATGCGGTCGGCCGCCATCGCGGCGCCGGTCTGGGCGGCGGCAATGACGAGCGCGAGCAGACGCTGAACCAGTTGCTGGTCGAGATGGACGGCTTCGAGGCCAATGAAGGCGTGATCCTGATCGCGGCGACCAACCGGCCTGATGTGCTCGATCCGGCGCTGCTGCGTCCCGGCCGTTTCGACCGCCAGGTGGTGGTGCCGAATCCGGACGTCGTCGGCCGCGAACAGATCCTCAAGGTGCATGTCCGCAAGGTGCCGCTGGCGCCGGATATCAACCTCAAGACCATCGCCCGCGGCACGCCCGGTTTCTCCGGCGCCGACCTGATGAACCTTGTCAACGAAGCGGCGCTGACCGCGGCACGGCGCAACAAGCGCATGGTGACGCAGGCGGAGTTCGAAGAGGCCAAGGACAAGGTGATGATGGGCGCCGAGCGCAAGTCGCTGGTCATGACCGAAGAAGAGAAGATGCTGACCGCCTATCACGAAGGCGGCCATGCCATCGTCGGCCTCAACGTGATCGCGACCGATCCGATCCACAAGGCGACCATCATTCCGCGCGGCCGTGCGCTGGGCATGGTGATGCAGCTGCCTGAGCGCGACAAGCTGTCGATGTCGCTCGAGCAGATGACCTCGCGGCTGGCCATCATGATGGGCGGACGCGTCGCGGAAGAACTGATTTTCGGCCGCGAGAAGGTAACCTCCGGAGCGTCGTCCGACATCGAGCAGGCGACGCGGCTGGCCCGGATGATGGTGACGCGCTGGGGCCTTTCCGAAGCGCTCGGCACCGTGTCCTATGGCGAAAACCAGGATGAGGTTTTCCTCGGGATGTCGGTGTCGCGTACCCAGAACGCGTCTGAGGCGACGGTTCAGAAGATCGACACCGAGATCCGGCGGTTCGTGGAAGAAGGCTACAACGAAGCGACGCGCATTCTCACCGAGAAGCGCGCCGACCTTGAAGCCCTCGCCAAGGGCCTCTTGGAATTCGAGACCCTGAGCGGCGACGAGATTATCGACCTGCTCAAGGGCAAGAAACCGAACCGCGAGTCGGTGCTGGAACCATCCACGCCGCGCACCTCGGCGGTGCCGCCGGCCGGAAAGCCACGCCCGCGTCCCGATCCGGACGCCGGGCTGGAGCCGCAACCGCAGGCCTGACGTCTTAACGCCGGTGGCCGGTTACTCCGGCAAACCCGTTGTCCAAAAGCTCGGCATCCAGCCGGGCTTTTGCATTTTTGTCGAAGGCGCGCCGGCGGCCTATGGCGACATCGTCGGCCCACTGCCGGCCGGTGCGAGCATGGTGCCGCGGCTGAAGGCGCCACTCGACATGGTGCATCTGTTCGCAACCGAAGCGGCCGGGCTTGCAGCAAAGCTGCGCAGCTGCCGCGCCGCGATCGGGCCGGACGGCATGATCTGGGTCTCATGGCCGAAGAAATCCTCCGGCGTCGCAAGCGACCTGACGGATGTCGTGGTGCGCGATACGGCAGTTGCGCTTGGCCTCGTCGATATCAAGGTCTGTGCCATCGACGAGGTCTGGTCCGGATTGAAGTTTGTCATCCCCAGGGATCAACGCAAAAGCGATCAGCGGGTCAAACGCCCGAAATGATCTTCGGATCGATTGGCGCCTGATCCGGCATCATAGGGTTGGCGCGCCTCGCGGCGTCATGGCATGGTTCGCTCATGGCGAGAGCGCGGACCAACCGCGCCTGCAATGGCCGCCGTGTTAGCGGCCCGAAAATAAACCCGGGAGGGCAGGCCGATGCGTCGTGTCGGAGGATTGGGCGTCGTGGGCGCGCTCGCCGTGCTGGCCTGGCCCGCGTTCGCGGCCGACATGCGCGGCGTCACCCCTACCGAAATCAGGATCGGCCAGACCATGCCGTATAGCGGCCCGGTGTCGGCGTTCGGCGCGCTCGGCAAGGGCGAGGTCGGCTATTTCAAGATGGTCAATGAGCGCGGCGGCATCAACGGCCGCAAGGTCAATTTGATCTCGCTGGACGACAGTTACGCGCCGCCGAAAACCGTGGAGCAGACGAGGCGGCTGGTGGAAAGCGACGAAGTCGCGCTGATATTCTCCTCGATCGGTACCGCCCATAACACCGCGACCGCCAAATACCTGCAGGGCAAGAATATCCCGCAATTGTTCGTCGGTTCCGGCGCTTCGAAATTTGCCGACATCGCGCAATATCCGCAGGCGACCCTGGGCGTGCAGGGGCCGTTCCGTTACGAGGCGCGGCTGTATGCGCGCTATGCGCTGGCCAAAAATCCGGACGCCACCTTCGCCGTGATTTCGCAGAACGATGATTTCGGACGTGACTATCTCGCGGGGCTGAAGGACGTGCTCGGCGAGACATACGATGCCCGCGTCACCGGTGCGACCTATGAAATATCGGATCCGACCGTCGACCAGCAGATCGTCAAACTGAAGTCCTCCGGCGCCGATGTGCTGGTGATCGCGGCGACGCCGAAATTCGCCGCGCAATCGATCCGCAAGGTCCATGAGATCGGCTGGCGGCCGCTGACATTTCTGTCCAACGTCGCGGTCTGGGTGTCCACCGTCATGGAGCCCGCCGGGCTTGCGGCCGGTGTCGGCATTCTCTCGACCGCCTATGTCAAGGATCCCGACGACCCCGCCTGGAAGGACGATGCGGGCGTCAGGGGATGGCGGGAATTCATGACCCGGTACGTCCCCGACGGCGACCTGCACGACACCAACTACGTCAATGCCTACAACAGCGCGATGGTGCTCGAAGCCGTATTGCAAGCCTGCGGCGACGATCTGTCGACCCAGAACATTCTCAAGCAGGCCTACGCCATCAGGGATCTGGAACTGCCGATGCTGCTGCCCGGCATCAAGGTCAATACCAGCCCGACCGATCACGTCCCGGTCGACCAGATGCAGTTCATGCGGTTCAACGGCAAGAGCTGGGAGCGCTTCGGGGAGCTGCAGACCGGGAATTGATGCGTCGTCATTCCGGGGCGACGCGGAGCGTCGAACCTCAGATGTGCAATGACGCATCTGAGGTCTGGTCCTTCGGACCATCCCGGAATGACAAGGAGCATATAGCCGAGCCTTCGATCCAGCCTTCTACGGCATCACCATCTGGCGCGGGACTTGCTTAAAAAACCCGGCCAGTTCCCGTTATCTCGTACAGGAGCCGCCGATGTCCGGTCACTCGAATGCCCCGCCCGCCCTTGCCATCCCCGGCGCGGACCCGCGGCTCTACAACCACGATCTGGCACCGGTTGCCCCGGCAGGTCGCACCTGGGGCGTGTTCAGCATCTTCGCGATGTGGATGTCGGACGTGCACTCGGTCGGCGGCTATACCTTCGCGGCCAGCCTGTTCTTCCTCGGATTGACCGGATGGGAAGTGCTGCTGGCGATGGTGGCTGGCATCACCATCGTCTACTTCCTGATGAACCTGATCGGGCGCCCCTCGCTGAAATATGGCACACCGTTTCCGGTTGTGGCGCGGATGTCGTTTGGCGTCATGGGCGCCAACATCGCGGCCGGCCTGCGCGGCATCGTCGGGATCGTGTGGTACGGCGTGCAAACCTATTTCGCGTCCAAGGCGGTGCAGGCGCTGGTGCTGGCGTTTTATCCCGGCGCGGAAGCGCTGACGCATTCCAGCTTTGTCGGCCTGTCCGCGCTCGGCTGGTTCTCGTTCCTGTTCATGTGGCTGTTCCAGCTTCTGATCTTCCTCAACGGCATGGAGACGATCCGCAAATTCATCGATTTCTGCGGGCCCGTGGTCTACATCGTGATGTTTGCGCTGGCGATCTGGATAGTGATGCAGACCGGCACATCGAGCCTGTCGCTGCAGCTCAGCCCGCGGGTCGAAGGTTCGGCGGTGGGTCACATGGCCAATGCGGCGATGCTGATCGTTGCTTACTTTGCCGCGCTGCTGCTCAATTTCGGCGATTTCTCCCGCTTCGCGCGCGATGAGAAGGCGATGAAGGTCGGGAATTTCCTCGGACTGCCGGTCAATTTCATCGTGTTCGCGATCATCACCGTGATCGTCACCGCCGGCACCGTCAAAGTGTTCGGCGAGGCGATCATGGACCCGGTGGCCATCGTCGAGCGCATCGGCAATCCCTGGGTGGTGGCACTCGGCTCCATCACCTTCATCGTCGCCACCATGGGCATCAACATCGTCGCCAACTTTGTTTCGCCGGCCTACGATATTTCCAACCTCTATCCGGAGAAGATCGACTTCCGCCTCGGCGGGCTGATCACCTCGATTCTGTCGGTGCTGGTGTGCCCGTGGATTTTCGTCTCGAGTCCGCAGGCCATCACCATTTTTGTCAGCATCTTCGGCGCCGCGCTCGGCCCGATGTTCGGCATCATGGTGGCCGATTATTATCTGGTGAAGCGCCAGCAGGTCGTGCTCGCCGATGTCGCCGGACGGCTCGCTGTATTTCGAGAGCGGCTGGAACCGGATGGCGCTGATCGCGCTCGGGCTTTCGGGCTTCGTGTCGATCGGGCTATCGCTGCTCGGCGCCTATGCGGTGATTCCGAACGTCGGGGACTGGGGCTGGCTGATCGGCTCGGCGCTGGGAGCGGTGCTGTACACGGCGCTGATGCGCCGCGAAGCGCCGTCCCTGTCGCGGCCCGGCGTCACGGCGTGACGGTACAGTTTACGGGTGTAGTCATTCCGGGGCGGCGCGAAGCGGCGAACCCGGAATCTCGAGATTCCGGGTTCGCGCCAAGATGCGCGCCCTCAGATGTGCAATTGCACATCGGGGAATGACGAGAATATCAGCCGAGCTTGCCGACTTCGGCCTCGACCAGGTTCCAGCACTTGGTGCCGAGCTTTTCTTTCCAGGCCGCATAGACGCCCGGCAGCCTGGCGCGGAAGGCGGCCTGGTCGGTGTCGTTGAACACGAGGCCGCGGCGCACGAAATCGTTGCGCAGCTCGGCATTGAGCGCGGCCTGTTCCAGACGCTGCTGGCGGACATATTTGGTGACGTTGCGCTCGATCACGTCCTTGATGTCGCCGGGGAGCGCCTGCCAGGTTGCGGCGTGCGCCATCGCGTTGAAGCCGGACCACATGTGGTTGGTCAGGCTGACATACTTCACCAGTTCGTAGAGCTTGAACCCTTCCAGGATGCCCAGCGGATTCTCCTGCGCGTCGACCTTGCCGATTTTCAGCGCGTCGTAAATCTTGTTGGCCGAGGTGGTGACCGTCTCGGCGCCGAACGCGCTGAAGGTGTCGATCATCATCTGCCCCGGCGGAACGCGGATTTTCATGCCGGCGAAATCCTGCGGCTCGGCGATCGGGCGCGAGATCGAGGCGACCTGCCGCATGCCGTTGTCGAAGCCGGCGACCGGGAACAGATGCATGCCCTTGGCGGCCATCTCCTCGCCGATATATTTTCCGAGCGGGCCATCGACCGCCTTGTGCGCGGCCGCGGGCGAACTGAATGCAAAAGGTAACTGTTGGGATTCGGCCACCGGCACCACGGTGCCTATGATGCCGCCCATCAGGGTGAAGAACTGGATGTCGCCGGCGATCAGCATTTTCAGCGCATCGGGATCGCCGCCCGGCAGCTTGTTATTCTCGGGGTATACAATGGTCTCGACCCGGCCATTGGTCTCGGCGCGCACGGCCTCCCACATCGCGGTGAGGTTCCGGTGCAGCGGGCCGGAAGCCGCCTGATTGTGATATTGCGAAAACCTGTATTCGGCGGCCTGCAAAGGCTTGATGATCAGGGTCGATCCCATCACCGCGGCGCCTGATAATACCGACCGTCGTGTCCAGTTCATCGTCGTCGTCTCCATCCGGTCCGCCCATTGCGGGCGGCATGCTTTGCGGCCGACTGTGGTCGATCTCGGACAATTTCGCCACGAGAATCCCTCAAGGCGGCGCCGCGCATGAGGCCATTGGGTGAGCGGCGGCGCCCCATCGCGGTAACCGACCGCTCAAATCCTCCTATTTGCGACTTGTCAGGCGCTCTGAATTATTGTTCAGTTCTTCGAGGCGGTGTGTGTCGATCGCCCAAAAACTGAATAAGCGTCGTAACGGGCCTCTGGGCTCGGGCGCGCAGGGATGAGAACGTGCCATGGTCTATCGGCGAACCCATCAGGTGGTGAAGCGGCTTGCGGCGCGGCGCAGCGCCATCCTGTCGGCGGCGCGCGATGCCGCCGCGGATGGCGGCATGGCTGCCGTGCAAATCGCGCCGGTCGCAATCCGCGCCAATGTCGCCGCCGGCACCGTCTATCGCTATTTTCCGTCCAAGGCGGATCTGATTTCCGAACTGATCGCCGATGTCTCGCGCGATGAACTGGCCGCGATCCGCCGCGCCGCGGATGCCGCCCCCGGACCCTCATCGGCATTGGCGGCCGCCGTCACCACGGTCGCGGTGCACGTGCTGTCACAGCGCAAGCTGGCCTGGGGCATTCTGGCCGAGCCGGTCGATGTCGACGTCACCGCGTCGCGGCTGGCGAGCCGCCGCGAAATCGCCGGCGAGATTGCAACCCGCATCGACGCTGCGGTCCGGGCCGGTCATCTGCCCGCGCAGGATACCGCGCTCGCCGCCACCGCGCTGCTCGGCGCGCTGCATGAATCGCTGGTCGGGCCATTGGCGCCGGACAATACGGACGATCCCGGGCGGCTGCGTGATGCGGTCCAGACCGTGACGCTGCTGGCGCTGCGCGCCGTCGGCGTGATGGACGCCCGCGCCCGCGGCCTCGTGGTGCAGGCGGTGCTGCCGGCGAAGGCGCTGGTCGGCGCGTAACGAAAGCGCCAGGAAAGACATTCCTTTGACGCAACCATCCGCCAGGGTGGGGCTCCCATCGACGATGTAAGGAGCATCCCCATGACCACGACATCCGGATCGGCCAAATGGCAGGGCGGCATCAAGGACGGCAAGGGCGCGATCTCGACCAAGAGCGGTGCCCTGAACGACTACCCCTACGGCTTCGCCAGCCGCTTCGAGGGCAAACCGGGCTCGAACCCGGAGGAACTGATCGGGGCCGCGCATGCCGCCTGCTTCACCATGGCGCTGTCGCTGATATTGGGTGAAGCCAAGCTCACCGCCGAGCAGATGGAGACCAAGGCCGACGTCACGCTCGAAAAGCAGGGCGAAGGGTTTGCCATCACCTCCGTGCAGCTTCACCTGACGGCGAAAATTCCGGGCGCGGACGAGGCGAAGTTCGAGGAACTGGCGGGCATGGCCAAGGCCGGCTGCCCGGTCTCTAAGCTGTTGAATACCAGGATCACGCTGGACGCGACGCTGCTCTGATCGCCGTCATTCCGGGTTCGCATCTTTGATGCGCCCCGGGGGTGACGACGGGGGCAAACTCACATATCCGCGTCGTCGCTCGGGCCCACGGAGGCGATGCGCAGCATGTTGGTGGTGCCGGGAGCGCCGAGCGGCACGCCGGCGACGATGATGACGCGCTGTCCCGCCCTGGCAAAGCCGTCGCGAAAAGCGATTGAGCCGGCGCGGTTGACCATGTCGTCGAGATCCTGCGCGTCCTCGGCGACGACGCAATGTACGCCCCACACCACGGACAGCTTGCGCCCGGTGACGAGGTTCGGCGTGATCGCCACCACTGGCGGCTTCGGCCGCTCGCGCGCGACGCGCAGCGCGGTCGACCCTGAACTGGTCCAGCAGATGATCGCGCTGAGATCGAGCGTTTCGGCGATTTGCCGCGCGGCGTCGGCGATGGCGTCGCCGACGGTCGGTTCGGGCTCGGCGCGCTGCGCATTGAGCACCCCGCGATAGGTCGGGTCGCGCTCCACTTCCTCGCCGATGCGGTTCATGGTCGAGACCGCCTCGACCGGAAACTTGCCGGCGGCGGATTCGGCCGACAGCATGATGGCGTCGGCGCCTTCATAGACCGCGGTGGCGACGTCGGAGACTTCGGCGCGCGTCGGTACCGGCGACTGGATCATCGATTCCAGCATCTGGGTCGCCACCACCACCGGCTTGCCGGCGCGCCGTGCCAGCCGCGTCATCTGTTTCTGCAGGCTCGGCACCCGCTCCAGCGGCAGCTCGACGCCGAGATCGCCGCGTGCCACCATCAGGGCGTCGGACGCCTCCAGGATTTCCGGGAGCCGATCGATCGCCTGCGGCTTTTCGATCTTGGACATGACCGCGGCGCGGCCGCGAATCAGTTTCTTGGCCTCGACCACATCCTCGGCGCGTTGCACGAAGGACAGCGCGATCCAGTCGACTCCGGTGACCAGCGCGGCTTCAAGGTCGGCGCGATCCTTCGGTGTCATCGCCGACACCGGCAGATCGGTATCGGGCAGGCTGACGCCCTTGCGATCCGACATCTTGCCGCCGATCACGACCCGGGTGACGGCGCGGTCGGGGGAGGCTTCCTCCACGATCAGGCGCACCTTGCCGTCGTCGAGCAACAGCGCGTGGCCCGGCCGCAGCGCGGCCAGAATTTCCGGATGCGGCAGCTGGACGCGGCTGTGGTCGCCCGGCGTCTTATCGGAATCGAGAACAAAGCTTTCGCCATTGTTGAGCTGGATCGAGCCTTCGGCGAACGATCCGAGGCGAAGCTTTGGTCCCTGCAGATCGACCAGGATGCCGATCGGCCGGCCGTAGCTGGATTCGACATTGCGAATGGTCTTGACCAGCTCGCGCATCTTGTCGTGCGAGGTGTGGCTCATATTGATGCGAAACACGTCGGCGCCGGCCTCGAACAGGCGCCGGATCATCGCGCTGTCGGAAGATGCCGGGCCGAGCGTGGCAAGGATCTTGATGCGGCGCAGACGCCTCATGGCTTGCTTCCGGGCGCCGCTGCGGGCGGCGGCGGCAGACCTGGCGTGCCCGGGGCACCCGGCGAATTCGACAGACCCGGAATGGTGCCGCCGGGGGGAATGGTCCCGGGAACGCCCGGCACCCGTTGCGCCGGCTGCTCGTTCGACTCGGTCAGCTGCACGGTCCAGGCGCGCTGCTCGCCGGTATCGACCTCGAAGAAGCCGGTGCGGTCAAAACCGCGCGCCAGGCAATTCTCGGTGCCCTTGATGGTGAATTCCTTGTCGCGCGAGCACATGAAAGCCTGTCCCGACCATTCGCCACCACGGTCGTAATCGAGGGCGTAGATATAATAGAAGCGCGCGACCAGCGTACCGCGCAGCAGGGTTTCACAACTCCGAGAGGACACGTTCCACCAGCCTTCGGTGGTCCAGCCCTCGGCATCCTTGTAGCCGAGCGCAATGCCCACCCGGCTTGAGGTATTGTTGCAAAGACGAAAGTCCGCTGCAGCCGAACTGTTCCACAGGCACGCCACGGCAAGCGCCAGCGCCGGCATCAAACCAGCGGTCATGCGCGCAGCGAATCGGTTGGGGTGATGAGGATGGTCCGGGATCATTCAGGTGAAGCTATATATCAACTTATTGACGATTTCGCGTGGGGGAACCGCGGCTGTCAACGGCCATGGCGACGTTTTCGGGCCATGGGGTGCCCGAATTTTACCCGTCTGGGTGCCGTTTGCGCTGCGATATGGAAAAATCTGTGACAGTTACCCATCTAAGACAGGTATTCTGGACGAAATAGCAGGGATCATGGTTATGGACGATAAAACCAGGACGGAACTCGAAGCGGCCGTTTTTCGACGCCTGGTCCAGCATCTGCGCTCGCGCACCGACGTCCAGAACATCGATCTGATGAATCTCGCAGGCTTCTGCCGCAACTGCCTGTCCAACTGGCTCAAGGAAGAAGCCGATGCCAAGGGAACGGCGATGAGCAAGGACGAGAGCCGCGAGGCCGTCTATGGCATGCCCTACGAGACCTGGAAGTCGACCTATCAGGGCAGTGCCAGCGCCGCACAGCTCGAGGCGATGAAGAAAGCCCAGAGCGGGCATTGAGTCTGCTCGGGAGTCTAGCCCGGATGAGCGAAGCGACATCCGGGAACGCGCATGAATGAGACCCGGATTCCGCTTCGCTCATCCAGGCTACGATCATCATGCGAGCACCTATGCGGCCTTCTCGCCATGTGGGAACATTTTCTCCTGTGGGCGCGCTGTGGATGAGCGCGATGGTGCCTTGACGCAGGCCACCGCACTCTTGAGGGTCATTTCGGGATGCGGTGCGTGGCAAGCGTGCGGCGTTTTCTTGCCCAGAGCGTTTTCAAGCGAAGTGGTTACCGGTTCGCGTGAAGAAAACGCGTCAAAACCAAAGATCTAGCCTCAACCGTCAGTTCATTCAGGAGTACCCGATGGCCACCTCTGCCGCCGCCGTCACGGAAGAGCCCGCGACAAAATTCGCCAAGGACCAGCTCAAGGCCATTATCGAGCGCATCGAGCGGCTGGAAGAAGAAAAGAAGACGATCTCCGACGATATCCGCGACGTCTATGCGGAAGCCAAGGGCAACGGCTTCGACGTCAAGGCGCTGCGCACCATCGTTCGCTTGCGAAAACAGGACGCCAATGAGCGCGCCGAGCAGGAGACGATCCTGGAGACCTATATGCAGGCGCTCGGGATGCTGTGAGGGGCGATGGTGTCATACGCGGGCTTGACCCGCGTATCCATCAAACTTCCAAAGATATTAGGCCAGGAGATATTTAGCGAAGGCGATGGATTGCCGGGTCAAGCCCGGCAATGACGGTCAGCCGCTCAGTGCAGCGACGCGGTCCGCAACACGAACGATTGTGTCGTCAGCGGCGCGAGGGCCGATCCGGTAAAGCGCTCACAGCTCAGCCCCATCTGCGGATCGTCCGAGAAGCTCATCGCGATCGTGGTCTGCGGCTTGAGGAAATGCGCGCTCATCAGGCTCATATCGGCATCGCCGAGCACGGTTGCGGACATCGATGTGGTCGCGCTCGGCGCCAGCATCATGACACGCATCCAGGCATCGTTGGCCTTGGAAGCGGAGATCCGCGTCGACGTCGACACCACGCTGCCCTGACCCTGGGAGCCCTTGGCGACGACCTGGTCGATGGTCGCGGCGGCCATCGCATTGCGAACCGGCCGGGCGCTGCGGGGAATGGGTGCGCTGGCCGCCACGATATTCGAGCGGTCGACCGGTGAGGAGGCGGCCGGCGCATAGGCCAGCGCCTGGAACGCGCTGGAGACGCTCGCGGTCGATTGCGGGTCGGCGGAGGCGAGCGCCTGGCGGGCGTTGAGGGCGGCGACTTGCGCGGGGGTGGCTTGTTTCGGCGTCGCCGGCGCGTCGTCCCAGAAGCCGCGGGCGTTGATGATGTCAGCCGGGGTTTGCGACTTCGCCTCGACCGGCGCAGCCGGTTTCGGTTTTGCCGATTGTACGATCTGCGCGTCGGCCGAGGCCAGTTGGAGGGTCGAGCCGGCTGCCGGCTTTGCGCGCGGCATCGGCACGGGCTCGGCGGATTTGGCGGCAGCAGCCGCGGGGGCCGGTTTCTCGCTGACGGCGGGAGCGCCGGCGCCCTCGTCCTCCTCGTCGTTCGACTTGCTCCTGAACAGGGCGGCGAACAGGCCAGGCTTGGTCTTTGTCAAAGCGTCGTCGCCGTCGCCGCGCTTTTCGATGTCGGCGCGGGCCAGTTCGTAACCCTTCAGCGGGGTGCCGTCGGAGGGAACATGCACGGTGCGGCCATCGGGGAATACGCGGGCCAACTGGTCGTGGGTCATGCGCGGCCAGTGACGAATGCTGCCGGTATCGAGGTGGACGAAAGGCGATCCCGAGGTCGGATAGAAGCCGACGCCGCCACGCTGCAGCCGAAGGCCGGCGTAGCGAATCTGCTCAAGCGGCACCTCCGGAATGAAAAAGTCCATGGCGTGGCCGAGCATATGCTGGCTGAAACGCGCCACCCCCGAGGAGCGGCGGCGGAGCATGGCGTTGGTGGCGGGCGAGCGATAGGAGGAAATGATCTGGATCGGCTTCTTGCCGTCGACGTCGCGGTAGACTTCCCAGAGGATGTCGAACAGGTGACGATCCATCGTGGTCTCGTCCTGGGTGCGCCAGTCGCGCAGATAATGATTGAGCTGCTTCAGCGCCTCTTCGTCATAACGCCCGTCGCGCTTGAAGGTGACGGTGAGGTCTTCGCCGGAATGGGTGTGATGGAAGGAAAGGGTGCGGGTCTCGTTCAGCGCGCTCGCGTCATGCACCGATCCGGCGCCGGCCAGCAGCAATAGCGATGTCAGGCCGAAATGATATCCGGCCCTGGGCAAAGACAGCGATTTGAATTGGCGTGCGAAACCAGCCAGCACGTATGAGCCCACCCAAAGTCGACCGATCAAGAATGCCTTTCGCTACCCCGTGTGGCGAAAGACGGTGAATGCAGTCTTAACGCGGGAGGGTTAATCGAAATTTACGCCCATCCCCCAAGTCAGGCCGCGAGCTAACCTGCCGAGTGTGGCGAAAACTAGCCCAATGGTTAAATCAGGGTGGAGAATGGTTAATGCTGAAGGCCTCGTCCGTTAGGACGAGGCCTTTGATTTTATTCAGTAATTGAGAAAACGCAGATGGCCCGGAGCGTTACCGGTCGATGACCCGGCGCTGCGGCCGGCGGCCCGGAGGGGCCGGCGGGGGTGTCGGTGCGCCGAACAGCCGCTCGAAGAATGACGGGCCCGACGAGGTATCGCTGGCGAACCGGACGCCCGACGGCAGGTTACCGGCCGGATGGGCATAGCTCGGCTGGGAATGCGCGATCACATTCTCCAGCTCCCTGTTTTTGCCGGCGCGAAGCAAAGCCAGCATGTTGGCGTCGCGGCCGTAGACATCCTTGCGGAACTGCAGCTTGCCCGCGTCATCCACAAACGCCGTCTGGTAGGTGATGTTGACCGGGATCGGGGTCGGGAATTTCAGATCGATCTCGCTTTGGCCGTACATGCTGCGGATCTTTTCCGGCGTATAGTGCCCGCTCGGCTCGGTGATGTTGAGCAGGATCGAGGCATATTGATCCGGATTCTGCACCCGCATGCAGCCATGGCTGAACGGACGTTCGTCGCGGGCGAACAGGTTCTTGTCCGGCGTGTCGTGCTGATAGACCAGGAACTTGTTCGGGAAATTGAAGCGGATGCGGCCGAGCGCGTTTCGCTCGCCGGGCGGCTGCGAAATATGAATGCTGCCGTCGCTGGCGCGGTCGAGCTTCAATCCCATGCGCTCCAGCACCGTCGGATCCTGCTGCAGCGCCGGCAGGTATTCGTTGTAGATGATCGATGGCGGCACGTTCCAGGTCGGGTTGACCGTGATGAACTTCATGGTCTCCGTCAAAAGCGGCGTGGCATGGATGCCCGGCTGGCCGGTCACGACTTTCGTGGTCCAGACCTGCTCGCCGTGCTGCATCACCTTGAGCGTATAATCGGGGATGTTGAGAATGACATAGGCATCGCCGATCGCAGGCGCGCCGAGTTCGCGCGGCAGCCAGCGCCAGCGCTCCATGTTGACGATCACGGTGTCGATCTGGCGGTCGCGCTTCGGGCTGTTGATCGCCTTGATGGTCTTGTCGTCGAGCACGCCGGTGGGCTTGAGTTCGGCGCCGGACTGGAATTTGCGCACGGCCTCGGCGACCTTGGCGTCGTAATGGGTGTCGTCGGCGTTCTCGGTGATGCCGAGCTTGGCGCGCAGCTGCGGGACGCGCTCATCTTCGATCTCGACCGCGGGCCGCTTGCCGATCACCGGCGTGAATTTAAGCGCCGGGCCGTCCGCGATCTGGACCAGCGGTCCATCGCCCTCGCCGCGCAGTTCGGCAAGCTTCGCCTTCAATTCGCGATAGAGCTTTTGCGGCGGGTTGTAGCTGTCGAGTGCCGCGGACGCGTCCTTGGCGACCGTCACATTGGCCAGAACTTCGGCCGGGTCGGTCGGATGTTCCGGATATTGAATGTCGCCGCTGACCTGCGACCAGTGCATCCGGCCGCTCTGGGCCTGACGGGCATAGTCGAGCATGCTGGCGGTCAGTTTCAACTCGGCTTCGGCGAGCGAATCCGGCGTGGTCGCGGCGGCGAAATCCGGCACCGGATAATCGGAGGCGTTCAGGCCGTCGGAGGCGGCATCCTTGAGGCGCGCGATGACGCCTTTGCCGCTCGGCGTCACAACGCCGCCTTGCGTCCACAGCGGCGCGAATTCACGTGCGGTGTAGAATTTCTCTACCGCTGCCCGTTCGGCCTTGCGGTCGAAATAGCGCAGCGATTTCGCGCCCAGCAGGTCGCGCAATCTGTCGGCAACGGGCTGATCCGCCGCCGGCACGTTGCTGGCGGCCTTGACCGGTTCGGCGGCGGGGGTTGCGGCGGCGGCAGCCGGGGGCTGGGCGGGCGTGACGGTCGCGGTGTCGTTTCTGCTGGTGTCGGCTTTGCTGGTGTCGGCTTTGACGGGCTCGGCGGCAGGCGCGGTGGCGATATCGGCCGGCTTTGTCTCTGGAGCTTTTTCGGGGGCTTTCTCGGTCACCTTCGCCGCATCAGACGCGGGCGCGACGGTATCCGGTTTGAAATCACTGGCGGTCGGGGGCGGGACGTTTGCAGGTTCGGGGCGGGGGATCGCCGCATCGATTGCGAGTTTGGCCGCGCCGTTGCGTGGCTGATTATCGCCTTGCGCGATTGCCGAAGTTGCGGACACCGTGAGGAAGGTCGCCGCGACAGCCATCAATACGCGGTCAAACCCGGCACGGTTCTTCAAGCAGTCACGCATCATCACACCCCTTGGGTGAAACTGTTCCGGCATGGAACAGCTCTGGTTTGGTCCATCACAGCTCTCGCGAAAGCGCCGGGCTGATCGGGTTTTGGAGCGCATTCATACCATGTGCTCCAAATCTCCAAGCTTGGTACGCCTGCACGCCACGATTCTCATACAAACGGTACTCGCAGACGATACACGCGTGCCCCTCATGCAGCCAGCGCCACGCGGGACCACTCACGACAAACTGACCGCCAAGCGCTCTTTGCCTGCTGCGGCTCGTCTGCTTTTGCCACGCGCGTCCGGATTTGTCTGTCACCGGCGAGCAACGGTTCAAATGTTCCGGAATGGCTATCTAATCAGCATGTTCGCCTATAAGTGCCGCAACCGGGACGCCGATCTTCAATTGGCCTGATCGGCGCCGTCCCCCGAGGGATCGCTGGCGGCAGCCTCGTCGAGCTTGCGGTAAAGCGTCGAGCGGCCAATTTTCAGCCGGCGCGCGACTTCGGACATCTGCCCCCGATAATGCGAAATCGCGAACCGGATGATCTCGTTCTCCATTTCCTCAAGCGGACGCATTTCGCCCGATCGCGTCAGCATGGCGAGCGTGCCGGAGGACGGCAACGGCACGATAGGTATTTCATTACCTGAAATCATGGCCGGTGCGGTTGAATGAAACGCGGGATCAACGATCAGCGGTTCGCCGTGATGGTGCGCGTCCGGCATCGCCGGCGACTGCGCCGCCGCTTGCGGGAAATCCGCCGGTCCAAGCTGGTCGCTCTCGCTCATGACCACGGCGCGATACACCGCGTTTTCAAGCTGGCGGATATTTCCGGGCCATTCAAGTTGCGACAACAGGGCCATCGCCTCGCCGCTGATGCCGGTGATCGGGCGATTTTCTTCGGCACAGAATCTGGCCAGAAAGTGCCGCAGCAGATGCGGGATGTCCTCGCGGCGCATCCGCAATGGCGGAATGGTCAGCGGCAGCACGTGGAGGCGATAGAACAGGTCTTCGCGGAATTGTCCGCTTTTGACGTGGTCGAGCAATTTGCGGTTGGTCGCCGAAACGATCCGGACGTCGACCTTCACCGGCTTGCGCCCGCCGACCGCTTCGACCGCGCCTTCCTGCAAGGCGCGAAGCAGTTTCACCTGGGCTGCCAGCGGCAATTCCGAGACTTCGTCGAGAAACAGCGTGCCGCCGGAAGCTTCGACGAATTTACCGGTGTGGCGTTCGGTCGCGCCGGTAAAGGCGCCCTTCTCGTGGCCGAACAGGATCGATTCCACGAGATTGTCGGGGATCGCGCCGCAATTGACCGCCACGAACGGCTTCGATTTGCGCTCGCCGCTGCCATGGATGGCGCGCGCGAACAATTCCTTGCCGACGCCGGATTCACCTTCAATCAGCACCGGAATCGTCGAGGCGGCGGCCTTCTGTGCCGTGCGCAGCACGCTGGCCATGGCCTCGCTGCGGGTAATGATATCGGCAAAGGTCAAGCGGCCTTCGCGGCTGTGCCGGATGCGCTGCAATTCGCCCTTCAATGCGCTGGTATTGAGCGCATTGCGCAACGACACCTGCAGCCGCTCGATACCGACCGGCTTGACGACGAAATCCTGGGCGCCGGCGCGCATCGCCGACACCACATTGTCGATGCCGCCATGGGCGGTCTGCACGACGACGGGGATCGTGAGACCGGCTTCGCGGATCTTGGCCAGCACGCCCATGCCGTCGAGGCCGGGCATGACCAGATCGAGCACCAGGGCATCGATCACGGGTGCGTCGGGCGCGGTCAGCATGGCGATGGCGGCGTCGCCGGAGTCGACGACGATGGTTTCATAGCCGCATTTCTGCACCATATTTTCGACCAGGCGGCGCGCCACCGCGTCATCATCGGCGATCAAAATGCTGGCAGCCATGGCTTTCCCCGCGCGTTACAACTATCTGTCTCGAATCGGGGCACTCTCGCCGATGCCGATTAACGCCCTCTTAAACGTTGACGTGTGGCCATCGCCTGGCCGTCGCGGCCGTTCAGGTTGAAAACGCATACACAGGCTCGAACCAGATGACATCGCGCTCCTCATCCGCTCTCCGCAAATCGACGGCTCAACGCAAATCGACACCCAAGAAAACTGCGGCCAAATCCGTGGCCAGGCCCAAGACTGGGAACAAGACTGGGAACAAGGCCGCAAAGCTGCCGGAATGGAACCTGGCCGACCTCTATTCCGGGATCGACGCGCCGGAAGTGACGCACGACCTGCAGAGGATGGACAGCGAATGCGTCGCGTTTGAGACCGACTACAAGGGCAGGCTCGCCGAACAGACGGCGGCCGAGGGCGGCGGCCAATGGCTTGCGGAGGCGGTCAGGCGTTATGAGGCGATCGACGATCTCGCCGGGCGTCTTGGATCCTATGCCGGTCTGGTGCATGCCGGCGACAGCGTCGATCCCGCGATCTCCAAATTCTACGGCGACATTTCCGAGCGGCTGACCAACGCGTCGGTGCATCTGCTGTTCTTCGGGCTCGAACTCAACCGCATCGACGATGCGGTCATCGACCGCGCGATGCAGACGCCCGAACTCGGACATTATCGCCCGTGGATCGAGGATCTGCGCAAGGACAAGCCGTATCAACTGGAGGATCGCGTCGAACAGCTGTTTCACGAGAAATCCCAGAGCAGCTATGCCGCCTGGAACCGGCTGTTCGATCAAACCATCTCGGCGCTGCGCTTCAAGATCGGCGGCCATGAGCTCGCGATCGAGCCGACGCTGAGCCTGCTGCAGGACCGCGCCGGCGAAAAGCGCAAGGCGGCGGGGCAGGCGCTGGCGAAGACCTTCAAGGCCAATGAGCGGACCTTTGCGCTGATCACCAACACGCTGGCCAAAGACAAGGAGATTTCCGATCGCTGGCGCGGCTTCCAGGACGTCGCGGATTCGCGCCATCTCGCCAACCGCGTCGAGCGCGAGGTGGTCGATGCGCTGGTCGGGTCGGTTCGCGCGGCCTATCCGCGGCTGTCGCACCGCTATTACCGGCTCAAGGCCAGTTGGTTCAAAAAGAAGAAACTCGCGCATTGGGATCGCAACGCGCCGCTGCCGTTTGCGGCCACCGGCAATATCGCCTGGCCTGACGCCAAGAACATGGTGCTGACGGCCTATCGCGGCTTCTCGCCCGAAATGGCCGGGATCGCCGAGCGGTTTTTCACCGATCGCTGGATCGATGCGCCGGTGCGGCCGGGCAAGGCGCCCGGCGCCTTTTCGCATCCGACCACGCCGTCGGCGCATCCTTATGTGCTGATGAATTATCAGGGCAAGCCGCGCGACGTGATGACGCTGGCCCATGAACTCGGTCACGGCGTGCATCAGGTGCTGGCGGCGAAGAACGGCGCGCTGATGGCGCCGACGCCGCTGACCTTGGCGGAAACCGCCAGCGTGTTCGGCGAGATGCTGACCTTCAAGCGGCTATTGGCCCAGACCACCAGCACGAGACAGCGCCAGGCGCTGCTCGCCGGCAAGGTCGAGGACATGATCAACACCGTGGTGCGCCAGATCGCGTTCTATTCGTTCGAGCGCGCAATCCATACCGAGCGGCGCAACGGCGAATTGACCGCCGAGCGGATCGGCGAAATCTGGCTCAGCGTGCAGGGCGAGAGCCTGGGTCCGGCGATCGATATCCGGCCGGGTTATGAGAGTTTCTGGATGTATATTCCGCACTTCATCCATTCGCCGTTCTACGTCTACGCCTATGCGTTCGGCGATTGTCTGGTGAACTCGCTTTATGCGGTCTACGAGAATGCGCAAGCCGGGTTTGCCGAGCGTTATCTGGCGATGCTGGCGGCCGGCGGCACCAAGCATTATTCCGAACTGCTCAAGCCGTTCGGCCTCGACGCCCGGGATCCCCAATTCTGGGACGGCGGGCTGTCGGTGATTGCGGGCATGATCGATGAGCTGGAGCGGATGGGGTAAAATAACCCGTATCACAAACGTTGAACGCCGCCAAAAGGCAATGTTATACACTTGTATAACATGCCTTTTGGCATTTCTGACCCGGGCGATACCAGAGCCAATAGCGGCCCCGCTGCCAGGAGATCCGATCATGAAAATTGAAATCAAGAAAATCGGCAATTCCGATGGCTTACTTTTGCCTCGTGAATTGATGCAGCGACTTGACCTCAAGCGGGGCCAGGAATTGCACATTACCGAACTCGCCGGAGGGGGATTTCAGGCCATGCCCTACGATCCCGACTTCGAAAAGACGATGGAGATCGCTGACCAGATTATGGACAAGTATAAGGATACGCTCGCGGCGCTTGCAAAGTAAGCGGAGCACCAGATGAGCGAGCCGAAAGAGCCGCTTTGGATCACGTACGAGCAGGCCGTCGCGATCCATAGCCGTCAACTGCGTCGTTTCGGCGGGGCTCCCGGCCTGCGCGACGAAGGCATGCAGCGATCCGCCCTCGAGCGCCCGATCAACAAATGGCAGTATGAGCAGTCGGACATGGCTGAACTTGCGGCAGCCTATGCATTTGGGCTGGCGAAAAATCACGCCTTCGTCGACGGCAACAAGCGTATCGCTTTCATGGCGATGATGGGTTTTCTGCTCAAGAACGGCGTCGCTTTCGATCCTGAACCCGCGCAATCGACATCCATCATCCTCTCGCTTGCGGCCGGCGAAGTCAGCGAAGAAAGCCTGACGCGCTGGATCAGGGATAATTGGCCGCAGGAGCCCCACAAATAGGCCGAAGCCGCGGGTACAAACCACCCGCCGCCGTTGCCCTCTCGCCGGGATTGCGGTATTTCCACGCGGAGCGCGAACACTGACCGGGGATACCGATGGCTGAGCATAACGAAGTCGCCTATACGACCGCCGACGGCAATGATTATCCGGCGCATGAGCAGACCTATGAGGGCTTCATCATGCTGGTGAAGTACGGCTCCGCCGCGGTGATCTTTATCGTCGCCATGATGGCGATCTTTCTGACCTGATCTGCCGATTGTCGCACCGCAGCGCGGCGGTGCCTTCAAAAAACTGCCCGTAGCCCGGTTGCAAAACCGGTATCCAACTTAGCGGAAATAACGCTAGTTTGCTTGCGCGCGCGCCCCTCGCGCCGCCGGAGGCTCCATGAAGATTGCCGTTGCCAAGGAAATCGATCCGTCCGAACCGCGGGTCGCCGCTTCGCCCGATACGGTCAAAAAATTCAAGGCGATCGGCGTCGATATCGCCATCGAGCCGGGCGCCGGTGTCAAGTCGGGTCTGCCGGATTCGGAATTCACCGCGGTTGGCGCTGTTGTCAGCGCCGATGCGGTGAAGGACGCCGACATCGTCATCAAGGTGAAGCGGCCCGAGGCGTCCGAGCTTGCCAATTACAGGCGCGGCGCGCTGGTCATCGCCATCATGGACCCCTACGGCAACGACGCGGCGCTGAAAGCGATGGCGGATGCCGGGGTGTCGGCGTTTGCGATGGAATTGATGCCGCGCATCACCCGCGCCCAGGCGATGGATGTGCTGTCGAGCCAGGCCAATCTCGCCGGCTACCGCGCCGTGATCGAGGCCGCGGAAGCCTTCGGCCGCGCCTTTCCGATGATGATGACCGCGGCGGGCACGATCCCGGCGGCGAAAGTATTCGTGATGGGCGTCGGCGTCGCCGGCCTGCAGGCGATTGCGACCGCGCGCCGGCTTGGTGCCGTCGTCACCGCCACCGACGTGCGGCCGGCCACCAAGGAACAGGTCGAGAGCCTTGGCGCCAAATTCCTCGCGGTCGAGGACGATGAGTTCAAGAACGCGCAGACCGCCGGCGGCTATGCCAAGGAAATGTCGAAAGAGTATCAGGCCAAGCAGGCCGCGCTGACCGCCGAGCATATCAAGAAGCAGGACATCATCATCACCACGGCGCTGATTCCGGGCCGGCCCGCACCGCGCCTGGTCAGCGCCGAGATGGTCAAATCGATGAAGCCGGGTTCGGTGCTGGTCGATCTTGCGGTCGAGCGCGGCGGCAATGTCGAGGGTGCCAGGGCTGGCGAAGTCGCCGATGTCGGCGGCATCAAGATCGTCGGCTACACCAATGTTGCGGGCCGCGTCGCGGCCTCGGCCTCGAGCCTTTATGCGCGCAATCTGTTTTCCTTCATCGAGACGCTGGTCGACAAGTCGACCAAGGCGCTGGCGGTGAAGTGGGACGACGAACTGGTCAAGGCCACCGCGCTGACCAAAGACGGCGCCGTGATTCATCCGAACTTCCAGCCCAAAGCGTAAGGAGAGAGCCGCCATGGATCATATCGCGCAGGCCGTCGATCCCTTCGTGTTCCGGCTTTCGATTTTCGTGCTGGCGGTGTTTGTCGGCTATTTCGTGGTGTGGTCGGTGACCCCGGCGCTGCACACGCCGCTGATGTCGGTGACCAATGCGATCTCCTCGGTGATCGTGGTCGGCGCATTGCTCGCGGTTGGCGTCGGAATGATTTCCAGCGGCAGCGGGTGGGCGCGGGGCTTCGGCTTCATCGCGCTGATCTTCGCCTGTGTGAATATCTTTGGCGGCTTCCTGGTCACCCAGCGCATGCTCGCGATGTACAAGAAGAAAATCAAATGAACGGGATGGATCTCGCATCAATGTCGTCATGCCCCGCCAACGGGTCTCGCCTTCGGCGAGCCCGGCAACGGATTCTTGCGGGGCATCCAGTATGCCGTGACAGTTCGGTAAGTCACGACTGTTTCGGATTACTGGATCATCCGCCTTCGCGGATGATGACAAAGGAAGGGGACCTGAGATGAACGCCAATCTGGCCGCAGTTTTATACCTCGTCGCTGGCGTGCTGTTCATCATGTCGCTGCGCGGCCTGTCGAGCCCGGCGTCATCGCGCCAGGGCAACTTCTTCGGCATGATCGGCATGGGCATTGCGGTCGCGACCACGCTCGCATCGCATCCGCCGGCTGATGGCCTGGCGTGGATTCTGGTGATCCTCGGTGTGGCGATCGGCGGCGGCATCGGTGCCGTGATCGCGCGCCGGGTGCCGATGACGTCGATGCCGGAACTGGTCGCCGCGTTCCACTCGCTGGTCGGCATGGCCGCGGTGCTGGTCGCCGCCGGCGCGTTCTACGCGCCCGAGGCGTTCGACATCGGCACGCCCGGCAACATCCATCCGCAGAGTCTGGTCGAAATGTCGCTCGGCGTCGCCATCGGCGCGCTGACCTTCACGGGCTCGGTGATCGCGTTCGCAAAACTGTCCGGCCGCATGAGCGGCGCGCCGATCATCCTGCCGGCACGGCACTTCATCAATATCGGGCTCGGCGTGGCACTGCTGGTGTTCATCGTCGGCCTCGTGGTGTCGGGCAGTGCGCTCGATTTCTGGCTCATCACCGGTATCGCGCTGGCGCTCGGCGCGCTGCTGATCATCCCGATCGGCGGTGCCGACATGCCGGTCGTGATCTCGATGCTGAACTCCTATTCCGGCTGGGCCGCGGCCGGCATCGGTTTCACGCTCGGCAATTCGGCGCTGATCATCACCGGCGCGCTGGTGGGTTCCTCCGGCGCGATCCTGTCCTACATCATGTGCCATGCGATGAACCGCTCCTTCATCTCGGTCATCCTCGGCGGCTTCGGCGGCGAGACCGCGGCGGCGGGCGCCGGCGCCGGTGGCGAAGTGCGGCCGGTCAAGCTCGGCTCGGCGGACGATGCCGCCTTCATCATGAAGAATGCCCAGAAGGTGATCATCGTGCCCGGCTACGGCATGGCGGTGGCCCAGGCGCAACACGCCTTGAGAGAGATGGCCGACCAGCTCAAGAAGGAAGGCGTCGAGGTCAAATACGCGATTCACCCCGTCGCCGGCCGCATGCCCGGCCACATGAACGTGCTGCTCGCCGAAGCCAACGTGCCCTATGACGAGGTGTTCGAACTCGAGGACATCAATTCGGAATTCGCGCAGGCCGACGTCGCCTTCGTGATCGGCGCCAATGACGTCACCAACCCGGCGGCCGAGGACGATCCGAAATCGCCGATCTACGGCATGCCGGTGCTGCAGGTCTGGAAGGCCGGCACCGTGATGTTCATCAAGCGCTCGCTGGCATCGGGCTATGCCGGCATCGACAATCCGCTGTTCTACCGTGACAATACCATGATGCTGCTCGGCGACGCCAAGAAGATGACCGAGAATATCGTCAAGGCGCTGTGAACCGGTTTGCGGTGAGCCAAGACTGTCCTGAAATATGACCGTCCTGAAATGGCTCGTCACCCTCGCATTGGCCGGATACCTCGTCGGTCTTGCGGTGCTGTTTTTCGTGCAGCGGTCGTTCCTGTTTCCGATACCGCAAAAGATGCGCACGGCCCCCGAAGCGGCCGGCTTCCCGGAGGCTGAAGAGCAGTTTCTGACCACGGCGGATGATGAGAAGATCATTGTCTGGCATGTCCCGGCAAAGCCCGGTCATGCGGTCATCCTTTATTTTCCAGGCAATGGCGATTTCCTGGCCGGCTCCACGGGCCGCTTTCGCGCCATGACTTCCGATGGCACCGGCCTCGTGGCCTTGTCGTATCGCGGTTATGCCGGCTCAACCGGCCGGCCGAGCGAAGGAGGGCTGCTGCTGGACGCCGCGGCGGCCTATGCCTTCACGTCGGCGCGATACAGCGCGGATCGAATCGTGGTTTGGGGCTTTTCGCTCGGGAGCGGGGTTGCGGTCGCGCTGGCGGCCGGGCAACCGGTCGGAAGGCTGATTCTGGAAGCACCGTATACGTCCACCGCGGACGTGGCCGCCTTGCAGTTTCGGTTCGTGCCGGTACGCTGGCTGATGCGGGATCAGTTTCGCTCCGACCAGCGGATCGCACGGGTCACCGCTCCGCTTCTGATCATGCATGGGGCACGCGATTCCACCATTCCGATCGGGTTTGGCGAGCGCCTGTTTTCGCTCGCCCATGAACCGAAACAATTTGTGCGGTTTCCCGAAGGCGGCCATGACAATCTGGACAATTATGGTGCCATCGAAACCGCGCGGGACTTCATCCATGCTTCGAAACGCTGATGGCGGCTGCTATATGACGCATGGTTTATCGCCATGGTTTGAGGATGTTGTCGGATGAGCGCACACGGCCCGATGCCGCGATCGGCATGGATTTTCCCGGCGCTGTCGGTGTTGCTTTTTGCGGGCGCGACCGGGCTCGGCTACACTTTCACGCCATCGCCCGCCGGGCTGGCATTCGCCGTGGTGCTGCTGGTGATCCTGTTCGGCACGGTGTTCGCCGCGGTTCATCATGCCGAGGTGATCGCCGAGCGGATCGGCGAGCCCTACGGCACGCTGCTGCTGACGCTGGCGGTCACCGTCATCGAGGTGGCGCTGATCGCTACCGTCATGCTGGGCGAGAAAGCGGTGCCGACGCTGGCCCGCGATACCGTGTTTGCGGTCGTGATGATCGTCTGCAACGGACTGGTCGGCATCTGCATCCTGGCCGGCGGGCTGCGGTATCGCGAGCAGGATGTTCAGGTTACCGGATCCAACCTCTATCTCAGCGTCCTGACGGTGATGGCGACGATCACGCTGATCCTGCCCAATTACACGCTGACGACCCCGGGGCCGATCTACTCGGCGGGCCAGCTTGGTTTCGTCAGTGTCGTTACCATCCTGCTCTATGGCGTGTTTCTCTATACCCAGACCATCCGGCACCGCGATTACTTCGTCAGCGGCGCGACCGGCGCGGCCGATGAGGGAGCCCATGCGTCGAACCGGACGCTGCTGCTCAGCGCCGTCCTGTTGCTGGTTTCGCTCTTGGCCGTGGTGCTGCTGGCGAAGAAGTTTTCGCTGGTGGTCGACGCCGGCGCGGCGCTGATCGGCGCGCCGCCGGCCTTTGCCGGCATCCTGGTGGCGCTATTGATCCTGCTGCCGGAGAGCGTCGCCGCCGTCGGCGCCGCGCGCAAGAACGATCTGCAGAAAAGCATCAAT
>Ga0302311_10001697_pt1 | contig 25662 bp, 23 predicted proteins | sample III_Palsa_N1_3_FD_200449 | JGI IMG/M metagenome (GOLD analysis project Ga0302311, IMG submission 200449) | Peat permafrost microbial communities from Stordalen Mire near Abisko, Sweden - III_Palsa_N1_3 | ecosystem: Environmental > Terrestrial > Soil > Palsa > Peat permafrost | place: Sweden... | reverse complement strand
AGGGCGGCGCGGTCTTCACGGATTCGCGGCTGAGCTCCACCGACACCGTCTGGTCGCCCCAGCTCACGTCCTTGATCCACGGCGGCGCGACCAGCACCTGGTGGCCCATCCACCAGCGGCTCGTGTTGACGACCAGCCAGCGAATGGCCCAGGTCCGGTCGTCCAGGAGAAATCCCTCGACGCGTCCGATCTCTCCGTCGCTCGCGTGGAGGTGGTAGCCGACGACTTCGTTGCAGCTGCGCAGATGCGGATCGTCGTTGCGACGCCGATCCCGTTCCGCGCTCCGGTACGCCGCCTCTTCGCGCTGCTGGGCCGCGGGATCCGACCCGACGTCGACATAGCCGGGACTCATCGCATACGGGAACATGCCATTGCCCCACATGCTGGCGCCGCCCCAGTAGTTAGCATAGCCGTAGTAGTCGAGGTAGAGGCTTTCGCCCTGGCGCGACACGGGCTTGTGCGTCTCGATAGCCGGGCTGTTGCTGACCTGCGCCATCGTGACGGACGCCGGCAGCGTGCGCTTGAGCCAGTCCGGCTCGCGCAGGGAGATCGGAGAGATCAACACGGTGCGGCCGACGAGCCACGATCCGGTGTCGACGACCAGGTAGCGGACGACCCATGCGTCGTCGTCGAAGTAGAAGTCCTTCACATGACCGATGTCGCCATCGGTCGCGCCGATGGCGTAGTGCTCGAGATCCTGGATGCTGCGCAGCATGTCTGTCTCCTGTCGAAACGCCGGGCAAATCGCCCGGGCGCCATGGCGGGTCGGGCCGCGTCCGCGTGGACACGGCGAGTTCAGGCGTGAGCGGGCTCGCGCCGCCGTTCTTCCATCGCAGGTGCATGGCATCGCGCGGCCTCAAGCACGTTGGCCAGGTCGGACGCCATCGCGTTCACAGGCCGGCACCCGTCGAGCAACGCGTTCGGCTGCGCGAACCACGCCGCGATGTCCCACCCCGAGGACAGCGCCTTGAGTTCCGCCCGCACGAGCGCCGGGCCTGGCTTGCAAGCCAGGTCGTCACCGTCGAACTGGAACATCGGAATCCACGACTCGCCTCGCCAGTCGATCACGAAGATTCGCCGATCGACGATGAGCCGTGCCAACTTCGGGAGATCACCGCACTGGCGGTCCTGGAGCGACTGTTGCAGGAAGTTCCCCGGGGCCAGTCCGCCCGTCGGGCGATACGCTTCCAGCATCGCGATGAATCCTCGCGAACTCGGCAACGATTCGATGTCGGCGATCATGGCTGCCCCCCTTCTCCGGAGATGGCGGCCTTCATTTCCCCGAGTTGGGCGCGCGTGATCTCGCCGCGGGCGTAGCGCTCGTCGAGGATGTCGAAAGCGCCCTTGCGCGGCGAACGGCCCGTGAAGCGATGCACGCGGTAGGTATAGCCCCAGTTGCCGACGCTCGAGAACGCGAGCATCAGGATTCCGAACCACAGGAACCAGCCCCACCCGAAATACCAGTCGTTCCATACGCCATGCGTCATTTGCTTCTCCGTTGATCGGTGCGCGCGGTGAAACGCCTGTTCGGATGAACTGGCCGCTTGCGTCGAATCGGACGAAGCGGCGACGTGCCGGCACTCGAGATCGACTATCCGGACGCGATTGCCCACGGTCTGTTCGCTTCCGCACCGGGGAACCGGCTTTACATCGCGCAGACATTGGCCGAAGGCACCGCCGTTCGATCCGATGCCAGGCGAAGCGAATGATGCGCAGTGCGGACGATGCACCTTGCAGGGCGTGCCAGGTTCGCTACCGCACAGATCGGTCACCCGTTTCCGTCCACCCTCCTGCGATGACAAAGCTGCTGCCGCAGGCCGCCCCCGCCCCGCACGAGCCGAACACCGCCCCTGGCCTGACGAGTGTCGAAGCGACCCGGCGGCTCGCGGCCAGCGGCGCGAATAGTCTCCAGGCCGACACCGTCCACCCTTGGCGCCTGGCGCTCAAGCAGTTGTGGGCGCCCGTGCCCTGGATGCTTGAGGGCACCATTGCTCTGGAGATGGTGCTGGGAAAGCCGGCCGAGGCGACCATCATCGCCGCGCTCCTTGCCTTCAATGCCGGTCTGGGCCTGTTTCAGCAAAGCCGGGCGCAGGCGACGCTGGCGGCCTTGCGGTCACGCCTCGCTCTCACCGCGTCCGTTCGACGCGACGACTGTTGGAAAACGTTGCCCGCCGCAGACGTCGTTCCCGGCGACATCGTCAAGCTCACGCTCGGCGGCGTCGTGCCGGCCGACGCCCGCCTGGTGAGCGGCGACGTGCTGGTCGACCAGTCGATGCTGACCGGCGAATCGGTTCCGGTCGAGGCCGCAGCCGGTGCGCAGACCTACGCCGGCGCGCTGATCCGACGCGGCGAGGCCATCGCCGAAGTGACCGCAACGGGGGAACGCACGCGCTTCGGCCGCACGGCTGCGCTCGTGCGAGAGGCCCACGCCGTCGATTCACGGCAGCGAGCCGTGTTGCGCGTGGTCAGCGACCTCGCCATGTTCAATGGCGTCGTGCTGGTCGTGTTGGTGATCTACGCCCGCCACATCGGCATGGCCGTCAACGGGATCGTCCCTCTCGTGTTGACCGGCCTGCTCGGCTCCATCCCGGTCGCGCTGCCAGCCACCTTCACGCTGGCGGCAGCACTCGGCGCTCGGGCCCTGGCCAAGGTCGGCGTCCTCCCGACGCGCCTGTCGGCGGTCGACGAGGCGGCGACGATGGATGTCCTGTGCGTGGACAAGACTGGGACGCTCACGATGGATGCGTTGTCCGTGGCTGTCGTTCGGCCCCTGGCCGGCTTCTCGGCGGAGCAGGTGCTGTCGCTGGCGGCCCTGGCGAGTGCGGACGGCGGCCAGGATCCCCTGGATGCCGCCATCGTCAAGGCAGCGCGTGCCGCGAGGTCGCAAGTGCCCGCGGGACCTCCTGATCGACTGGTCACCTTCACGCCGTTCGATCCGGGTTCCAAGATGTCGGAGGCGACCTTCGCCCCCCAGGCCGGCGGGACGCAGCGCGTCGTCAAGGGCGCCCCGACGGTCATCCTGGCGATGCTCGCGTCACCGGCGCCCGAGTCAGTGAAGCTCGCTTCGGATCTCGAAAGCCAGGGTCTTCGAGTCCTGGCGGTCGCATCAGGCTCGGCCGACGCCCTGAACTTGGTCGGCTTCATCGCGCTCGGCGACCCACCGCGCGCCGATTCGGCCGCCCTCGTCGCCCAGTTGCGCACGATGGGCGTGCGCACGTTGATGGCCACCGGCGATTCGGCGTTGACGGCTGTCTCGGTGGCGCACGCAGTCGGGCTGGATGGCGCGATCTGCACCTCGAGCGCGATCAACCCCGCACTGCGTCCCGAAGCCTGCGCCGTGTTCGCGGGTGTCCTGCCGGAAGACAAGTTCAAGCTCGTGCAGGTCCTGCAGGCCGGCGGCCACACGGTGGGCATGTGCGGCGACGGCGCGAACGACGCCCCGGCGCTGCGCCAGGCACAGATGGGCATCGCCGTCTCCACGGCCACCGACGTCGCGAAATCGGCGGCGGGCATGGTGCTGACGAGCGCAGGCCTCGAAGGCATCGTCTCGGCCATCAAGGAAGGCCGGATCACGTTCCAGCGCATCCAGACCTACACCCTCAACTCCATCACCAGCAAGATCCTGCAGGTGCTGCTGCTGTCGGTCGGGCTGTTCGTGACCGGCCAGGCCATCCTGACACCGATCCTGATGGTCATCATCATGATCACGGGCGACTTCCTGGGCATGTCGCTGACCACCGACCACGTGCGCGCCTCCGCGAGGCCCAATGTCTGGCGCATCGGACAACTCGCCGTGGCCGGCGCGATCATGGGCATCGGATCGCTCGCCTTCTGCTGTGCGGTCCTCGCCGTCGGCGACTTCGTGGAGGGCTACGACATCGATCGCCTGCGGACGCTGGCCTTCGTGGCGATCGTCTTCGTCAAGCAGGCAACGACCTACGCGAACCGCGAACGCCGCCACCTCTGGAGCTCGCGCCCCAGCGCCTGGCTCGTGGCCTCGTCCGTGGCCGACGTGACGATCGCCTCGACCCTGGCGATCGGTGGCATCGAGATGACGGCGCTGCCCCTGGCGATCGTCGCGGAGTCCTTCGCTGCCGCAGCCGTCTTCGCCTTCGTTCTCGATGCCGCCAAGCTGCCGGCGTTCCGACGGCTGGGCATCCAGTAGCGACCGCGTCTGGCCCGATGACTGTCTGCCGGCGACACAGATCAGCCACTGTGGGAGGACACGCCACTCGTACGTTCGCCAGCGCACAGAGACGATGCGACCTGCGAGTCCATACTCGGCCGGGCACTCCACGCGCCGCTCAGTGTCGGGCAATCGTCGCCGGGAGTCGCCGAGCCCGCCTTCCTCGGCCCGACCTCCATCCGGCAGCAAGCGATGCGCCATTCACTGACCCAGGCCTTCACGACCTTCCTGCGGCGCCGCCACGCGCAAGGGCACTTCTCCCGCCGCCCTCCGCTCGCGGCGCTGGTGAAGCGGGACACCGCGGCCACCTCTCGCACGCCGTTGTCCGATGATCTGCTGCTGGCCGCGCGCGATGGTCCGGCCGGGGCCATCGCACGCCTGCAATCGAACGCCAACGGCCTGACCGTCGCGGAGGCCGCTCGGCGCCTGCAGCAGTCCGGCCCCAACGAGATCGCGCACGAGAAGCCGCTGTCGGCGGGACTGCGCCTCTGGCGCTGCTACGCGAACCCGTTCAACATCCTGCTGACCGTCCTCGCCGGACTGTCCTGGTTCAGCGCCGACGCGAAGGCGACGATCGTCATCGCCGTGATGGTGGCGCTGAGCACGGCCATACGCTTCGTCCAGGAAAGTCGCTCGCACGACGCGGCCGAGGCGCTGCGAGCCATGGTCACGAACACGTCTTCGGTGATGCGCCAGCAAGCGGGCGCCACGAGCCCGGCGCAGGGTCGAGAGGTGGCCCAGCGCGACCTCGTCCCGGGCGACCTGATCGCCCTGTCGGCGGGCGACATGATCCCGGCCGACTGCCGCGTCCTGACCGCACGCGACCTGTTCATCGGCCAGGCGGCGATGACCGGTGAATCCGCGCCGGCCGAGAAGTTCGTCGACCAGCGCAGCCAGGACAACAGTGCGTTGGCGCAGACCAACCTCGTCTTCATGGGCACCAATGTCGTGTCGGGCGCGGCCACGGCATTGGTGGTCGCGACCGGCTCGCGCACCTACTTCGGCACGCTGGCCTCCAGCATCGCGTCGGTCGATCCCGCGCCGAATGCGTTCCAGGCGGGCGTCAACAGCGTGAGCTGGCTGCTGATCCGGTTCGCGCTCGTGATGGTGCCCATCGTCTTCTTCATCAACGGCTTCACCAAGGGCGACTGGCTGCAGTCCTTCCTGTTCGCGGTGTCGGTGGCGGTCGGCCTGACGCCCGAGATGCTGCCGATGATCGTCACGTCGACGCTCGCGAAAGGCGCGGTCCTGCTGTCGCGCCGGAAGGTGGTCGTCAAGCGCCTGGACGCGATCCAGAACTTCGGCGCGATGGATGTCCTGTGCACGGACAAGACCGGCACGCTGACGCAGGACAAGATCGCCGTCGCCCGCAACACCGACCCGTTCGGCGCCGCCTCGTCGGCGGTCCTGAGCTTCGCCTTCCTGAACAGCTACTACCAGACCGGCCTCAAGAACCTCCTCGATCGCGCCGTGCTGGAGCATGTCGAGCAGGCCGAGGAGCTGAGGCTCGAGCAGGACTACCGCAAGATCGACGAGATCCCGTTCGATTTCACGCGTCGCCGCATGTCGGTCGTCGTCTCGCAGCGCGACGAACACCATCTGCTGATCTGCAAGGGCGCGCTGGAGGAAGTGCTGGCGGTCTGCACGAGCGTTCGACTCGGTCCGGACGCCGATGCGGCCGAGGCACCGCTCGATGCCACGCTCGTCGCCAAGGCGCGGACGTTCACGCAAGGACTCGCCGACGAAGGCTTGCGCGTCGTCGCGGTGGCGATGAAGACGACGCCCACGGAACAGGCGGCCTATTCGGTCGCGGACGAGTCCGGCCTGACGCTGGTCGGCTACCTGTCGTTCCTCGACCCGCCGAAAGACTCGGCCGCGCCCGCGCTGGAGAAGCTCGCGGCGCACGGGATCGCCGTCAAGGTGCTCACCGGCGACAACGAATTCGTCACGTCGCATGTGTGCGCCCAGGTCGGGTTGGCAGGCGGCGTCGTCCTTTGCGGTGCCGACGTGGAGGCCATGGACGACGCGGCCCTGCACGTGGCCGTCGAGCAGCACACGCAGTTCGCGCGCCTGACCCCCTTGCACAAGGAACGCATCGTGCGCGCGCTGCGTGCGAGCGGGCACGTCGTGGGCTTCATGGGCGATGGCATCAACGACGCGCCGGCACTGCACGCCGCCGACATCGGCATCTCGGTCGACTCGGCGGTCGACATCGCCAAGGAGGCCGCCGACATCATCCTGCTCGAGAAGAGCCTGCTGGTGCTGGTCGACGGCGTCGTCGAAGGCCGGACGACGTTCTGCAACATGCTGAAGTACATCCGCATGACCGCGAGCTCGAACTTCGGCAACGTGTTGTCCGTGCTGGTCGCCAGCGCGTTCCTGCCGTTCCTGCCCATGTTGCCGCTTCAACTGCTCGTCCAGAACCTGCTGTACGACATCTCGCAGACCGGCATCCCGTTCGACAACGTCGATCCCGAGCTGGTGGCCAGGCCGCTGAGGTGGAACCCGGCAGACATCGGCCGCTTCATGATGTTCTTCGGGCCCGTCAGCTCGATCTTCGACATCGTGACCTTTGCGCTCATGTGGTGGGTCTTCGACGCGAACGTCGTCGCCCGGCAGACCCTGTTCCAGTCGGGTTGGTTCGTCGTCGGGTTGCTGACGCAGACGCTGGTGGTCCATCTGATCCGTACGCCCAGGCTGCCGTTCATCCAGAGCACGGCAGCGATGCCCTTGCTCGTGATGACCGTCGCCATCATGGCGTTCGGCGTCTGGTTGCCGATGGGCCCGCTGGCGTCCGACTTCAAGCTGCAGGCACTGCCGCCGAGCTACTTCGGCTGGCTCGTCGCCATCCTCGTCGGCTACTGCGGGTTGACGACGGCGATGAAGCGCCTGTACATCCGGCGATTCGGATGGCAGTGACCCGGGCGCCTACTTGAAGGCCTTGAGCAAGGCCTCGAACCGGGTATGCAGCGACGTGTCGTTCGGCGTGATGGGCGTGACCGGCCTGGCGACCTTCAGCAGCCGATAGACCGCCGTCTGCGCCGCCCGAACGGAATACTCCACCGTGAAGACGACGTCTTCGGGCATCTCCACGAACTGGCTGACGAAGGCGAAGTTCTTCGAGTTCGGCGGCACCGGCAGCGGTCGGTCGCCCGCGCTGCGCGGCATGAACATGCTCGTGATGTACGGCATGCGGCAGGGGATGCAATTGGCCGATTGCAGGGGGTCACGGTCGAAACGGAGGTGGCCGTGCAGCTCCGTCAGGATCTCGTCGCCGGTGCAGGCCGACATGGGCTTGGCGACGAAGTTGCCGATGCGATCGGGGAAAAGCCCGTACCCCCAGAAGACCTGGACGTCCGCCGGCTGGTCGACGAAATGCGGCTGATGCGCGAGCACGATCGACATCAGCCAGTTCGAGTCCTTGAACGTCACCAGGCCGCCGGTGCCCGCGACGTTGCCGGTGAAGTCCATCATCGTGTCGAAGAACCCGGAGTCCTTCAGCGTCACCGTGAAGGACTCCCAGCAGGACTGGGCGACGTTGCCGTTGAACACCGCAGGCTTGCCGAACTCCGGCCGGCGTTCGGCCAGGTGTTCCCAGAGCGTCCAGCCACCGCTGTCCAACTTGTTCCTGGCAGCCGGCGCCGCGGTCATCGAGCCCAGGCTCGACGCATCGGTCATCGACGCGTTCTGCAGGAACACCAGGTCGCCCGCGGCAACCGTGATGGTCTCCGCGACGCCCTGGCGGACGCACTGGATCGCCGCGACTTCGAAGGCCTCGATCTCGCTGCGCGCGACCAGCTCGGTCACGTTGCAGTCGGCGACGAAGTTGACGCCCCTGGACGCCAGCCAGGCCTGCAGGGGCAGCACCATGGATTCATACTGGTTGTAGACCGTTCGCTTGACGCCGGCGAGCGTGTCGATGCGCGTGAACTCCAGCATGAACCGGTGCAGGTAGCGCTTGAATTCGACGGCGCTGTGCCAGGGCTGGAACGCGAAGGTCGTGGCCCACATGACCCAGAACTCGGTCTCGAAGAAGGCCGGCGACAGGCGATCGGTGATGCGGTCGGAGCCCAGGTCGGACTCGTCGGTGCTGCTGAGCTTCAGGAGCTCGAGCCGATCCTGCATCGAGAACCCCATGGACGGCACGCCGACCTTCGCGGCACGCCGGTCGACCAGGCGCGCCAGTGCGTGCGAACGGTGCCGTTCGTTGAACGCGAGCGTCTCGTCGAACACCGAACTTCCGGGCGCGGTCAGGGACGGGATCGTCTTGAAGAGATCCCAGGTGCATTCGTAGTTGTCGGTGGTCAGCATGCGGCCGCCGCGCAGCGAATAGCCCGACGCGGCACTCCCGCCGGCATCGAGGCTGCCGCCCATGACCGGCAGCGCGTCCAGGATCGTGATGTTGCGTCCGTCCATGCCGACGTCACGGACCATGAAGGCGGCGGCCGCGAGATTGCCGATGCCGCCGCCGACCAGCGTGGCCTTCCTGTCGTTGTCCATTGAGCGCTTCTCCGCGGAGGTGCAGCCGCGTCAGCGGCGAAGAGCGCAAGCTACCGCGCGACCGCACGGAGGTCTGTGCGGTGGCCGACACACCAGCTCGCCTACTTGCGCATCTGGCGCGTCCAGCGAACCAGGTTGTCGAGCAGCTCGCGAATCAGGGCCTGGCTGGCGTCGTCCACGAGCCGGTCGTCGCCGTCGAAGGCGTGGCCAGCATGCGGGATCATCACCTCGGGATGATTGACCGGCAGCATGTCCAGGTACACGAAGCACTGCCGCAGGTGGTACTGGGCGCGAGCGCTTCCGAAGGCACCGATGGACGCGCCCATGACGGCGACCGGCTTGCCCCGCCAGGCGCTGTCGCCGTAGGGCCGCGACGCGAGGTCGATCGCATTCTTCAACACGCCGGGGATCGAATAGTTGTACTCGGGCGTCGAGAACAGGATCGCATCCGCGTCGCGGATCTGCTTCTTGAACTCGGTCACCCTGGGCGTCGGCTGCGCTTCCGTGTCCTGGTTGAACAGCGGCAGCCCTGCCAGGTCGAACACGTCGAGCGTCACACCCTCTTCCAGCAGCCCCTGCGCGGCGACCAGCGCAGCCCGGTTGTAGGAGGCGCCGCGAAGGCTGCCGGCGATGCCCAGGATCTTGACCTTGTCGTTCATGTTGGACTCGTGTTACGGATGTGCGGGGGGGCGCGGATGCGTCGCTTCGACGCACTGTGAGCCGGGTCGGCCGCGACGTCTGTTCGATAGCGCACTCGCCGCGCCCTATGCGCGAAGGCGCACAGACCCGACAGACGCCGTCGCTCACGATGGCCAGGCCGCCGACGCATGGATCGGCACAGCCGAGAACAGCGTGAACCAAAGCCAGACATCCAGCCGCAACACCCACGACAGGCCCGGCGACGGCATCCCGAGCCTCGACGCGGCGAGCTTCGAGACTCGCGTGCTGCAGGGCCAAGGACCGATCGCCGTCGAGTTCATGTCCTACAGCTGTGCCCATTGCGGCGCGATGGAGCCCGTGCTGCAGCAGGTCGCGGAGACGCTGCGATCCCGCGAGCGGATCTTCAGGGTCAACGTGGCCGTCGAGCTCGGGCTGGCCAGCCAGTACGGGATCGAGGGCACGCCGACGTTGATCATGTTCTCGGACGGCCAGGAGGTGGGTCGCGCGGAAGGCCCCGACCCGGACGTCGCGACGATGCTGGACGTCGTCACGGCACCGTTCGGGATCCAATGATGGGCACCGGCAACGCGGGCGTCGTCGCCAGGCAGTCCACGCCTATCCTGTTGTTCGACGACGAATGCGCCGTCTGCAGACGCATGGCGCGCTGGGTTGGAAGCGTGGCGTGCAACGCGATCGGCGAACGGACGATCGACGTGCGCCCCATCGGCGAAGACCCCGAAGCGCTGCGCAAGCTCGACCCGACGCTCGACATCTGGAAGGTCTACGCCAAGAGCCACCTGCTGATGCCCGACGGGACGATCCTCGTTGCCGGCGAAGCGGTCGCCGAGGTGTTGAGACGGTCCCCGGGGATGGCCTGGTGTGCCTGGCTGTTCTCCGTCCGCGTCTTCGGGATGCGGCCCTTCCAGGGACTGCTCGATCTCGGCTACGTGATCCTGTCGGACGTGCGGCCGATCTTCGGCTGCAAGAGCTGCGGGGCGCCCGCCCTGTGGGCTCGACCGTTCGTCTGGCTCGTCAAGACGGCGCGGCGGCTCACCGGTTCGAAGCCACCCGCGCGCCGCCCCCACTTCACGCCGTTGCCCGCGACCGGGGATGCCGCATCGCGACAGCCCCCGCCACCGCGACGCTGAGCGGCACGGCAGCACGCGGTCGCCGGGGACTCGTTCAGGCAGCCGCGTGCGCAAGTGAACGCGCGCGCAACCGCGACGCGGCGTTCTCCGGAATCGAACGAAGCGTCCCCACCGCCGCGACCGCGAACAGCAGCTTCGAGGCCAGCGTCACCGGATACGGCAACAGGTGGACGAAGCCCGGGCTGACGATCGGCAGGACGGCGAAGAAGTTCAGGCTCCAGATCGCACCGAGCGCGAGCAGCGCCCATCCATAGGCCGGCGACGCCGACTCCCTGCGCAGCAGCCCGCTGCCCTTCGCTGCCGCCAGCAGCGCGACGCCCAGCCCCGCGGAGAGCGCCATGTGCACGGCCAGCCCCGCGATGGCCGAGCCCGGGTCGACACGCGCAGCCGTTGCGATGGCGCCGGCGACGCCCACGGCATCGACCCCGGCGATTCGCGAGTACGCACCCACGACCAGCACTTCCGCGAGCCCGCCGACGAGGCCGGCCGCTGCGCCCGCCGCGATCCAGTTCACGGGGGTCTTGTCGTCAGGATGAACAGTCATGGCGTTCTCTCGGTCGTGGTTGAAAAGGCTAGGCGTTGCGCGGTGCGTCGAACACGTCGATGGGAGCCGACCGGCCGGTGTACTTCTCGACGTCGGCCACCGCGGTGTGTCCGCAGTTGCCTTGCGCGAGCTTCGACGTGCCGATGCCCAGCGTGAGGTTGTTGACGTCGCCGTAGCGGCACAGGCTTCCGGGCTGGCGCGGGTCGACGGGGTCGAACCAGCCGCCTTCGTTGACGCGGATCACGCCCGGCCGGATGTCCGCGCTGATCATCAGTCCGGCAAGAATCTGCCCGCGGTCGTTGAAGATGCGCACGGTGTCGCCGTCGGCCAGCCGCCGGCGTGCCGCGTCCGCGGGGTTCATCAGGCAAGGCTCGCGGCCGGCGATCGCGTAGGCGGAGCGCAGCGCCGTCCCGCACAGCTGCGAGTGCAAGCGGAACCGCGGATGGCTCGCGTCCACGTGCAGCGGATAGCGCGTGGTCGGGCCGCCGAGCCGCTCCGCCGGCTCCATCCAGGTGGGATGTGGCGGGCAATCGTCGTAGGCCATCTTCTCGATGTCGCTGGAGAAGATCTCGATGCGACCCGAGGCCGTGCCCAGCGCGTTCAACAGAGGATCGGCGCGAAAGTCCGCGTGGCGGACATACGTCTCGGCGGACGCCTCGATGGGAAAGGCCAGCGCATCGTCGCTGTTCCAGAACGCGTCGAAGACCGGCATCTCGATGGACTTCGCCCGCGCCTGCACGCACGCGGCCTCGTAGAAGGCGCGGATCCAGTCCATCTCCGTCCGGCCTTGCGTGAAGGCCGTCCTGGTGCCGAGGCGCTCGGCGATGTCGGCGAAGATGTCGTAGTCGTTGCGGGCCTCGAACATCGGCTCGATCAGCTTCTTCATCGCCAGCACGTGCGTGAGCGAATAGTCGCCGACCTGCTCGATGTCGTTGCGCTCGTACGAGGTCGTCGCGGGCAGGATGATGTCGGCGCGTCGCGCGGTGGCCGTCCACTGGAAGTCGTGCACGATGAAGGTCTGGAGCTTCTGCCAGGCCCGGACCATCTGGTTGCGGTCCTGCTGGTGCGCGAAGGGATTGCCGCCGACCCAGTAGGCGAGCCGGACGTCCGGATAGACGCCGCGGGTGCCGTTGAAGTCGAACGGCTTGCCGGGGTTGAGCAGCATCTCGACCACGCGCGAGACGGGAATCGTCGACGAGCCGCTCTTGGACAGCCAGTCGGCGCCGACGGTCGCGGCGCCGCCATCGCCGATGCCGGCCAGCACGGGCCCGGTCGCGGCGGGCGACCCGCCGCTCGCATAGTGGTAGCTGAGGCCGTAGCCGCCGCCCGGCAGCCCGATCTGGCCCAGCATGCTGGCCAGCGTGACGAGCATCCAGTGCGCCTGCTCGCCGTGGTGCTGGCGCTGCAGGGAGTAGCCGCAGGCCAGCATCGTGCGCTGCTTCGCGAAGCGCCGGGCGAGGTCCTTGAGCTTCGCAGCGGGGACGTCGCAGATCCCTGCCGCCCATTCGGCGGACTTGGGCGTGCCGTCCGACTGGCCGAGCAGGTACGGCAGGAACTTGTCGAAGCCGGTCGTGTAGGTCGCGAGGAATTTCTCGTCGTGCAGCTTCTCGATGTAGAGCGTGTGCGCGATGCCCAGCATCATCGCGACGTCCGTCTGCGGCCGCGGCGCGATCCATTCGGCGGCCAGCATCGTGCACGTCTCGGTACGGACCGGATCGATGCAGATGACCTGCTTGCCGGCCTTCTTGAGCGCATCGAGCCCGGGGTACGCACCGTGATCGGCGATCAGGTAGCCGATCTGGTTGTTGTTGACGGGGTCGGCGCCCCAGAACACCAGCAGCTCGGTGCTCTTCGCGACCACCGGCCAGGCCGTCGGCTGCTCGTAGACCTCGATCGATCCGACGACGTACGGCAGGATGACCTGCGCCGCCCCGGTCGAGTAGTCGCCCGACGTGTTCACGAAGCCGCCGTTCTGGGACAGCAGGCGACGCAGCAGGCTCTGGCAGTTGTGCAGCTTGCCCGGGCTCTTCCAGCCATACGAGCCGGCGAAGATGCCTGTCGGACCGTGCGCGTCGTGCACGCGCTTGATTTCGCCGGCCACGAGGTCGAGCGCCCGGCTCCAGCCGACGCGCACGAAGTCGCCCTCGCCGCGGCCCGCCGTGTCGGCACCGGGGCCGTGCTCCAGCCAGGCGCGCCGCACCATCGGGTACTTGATGCGCGTCGGCGAATAGACCGAGTCGAGCACGCCGGGCAACTGCGGCGATGGGCGCGGATCCTTTTCCCAGGGCTTGATCGAGACGATCCTGCCGCCCGCGACGTGCGCGCGAAAGGCGCCCCAGTGGCAGCCGGTCAACACATCGAGCGACGCCGGCGCCGCGGCACGGGCGCCTGGCGAAAGCAAGGACGCCGCTCCGAACCCGAACGCCCCCGACGCCAGCGCCGCGCTCACGAACGAGCGCCGCGACACGCCAGGCTGGACGCGTTCTTCAAATCGAGCGTTCATGGCAGCTCCCGATGGCAGAGAATTCGTGGAGGGCCATCAGCGTGTCGTGCAGCGCGATCAACACACCGCGGTAGAAGCCGCCGGGATCGGCGGCCGCGCAGGCCACAGCGACTTGCGGAACCCATTCCAGCAAGCGCGTCCGAAGTTCATCCGCAGCGTTCCGGTCACCGATGCGCAGCAAGGTGGCCAGCAAGGCCGCCTCGAGCGACAAGTGATCGGGAGGCTCGCCATGCCCCGCTCGCACCGCCATGCCGCAGCGACGCAGCAGGGCCTCCATGGCCGCAGCGGGTTGCTGGTGCAGCCGACGGCCCTTGCCCGCATACGTCGATTCGTAGAGCGAGACCGTCGCCGGGCCGCCAGGGCCCTCGAACAGGCGCACGTAGCGATTCGACAACCGCGCCGCGAGTCGTTCGTCGCTGTCGCGCGTGTCCAGCACCGAGCGCATCGCCTCGATGCCGGGCATGTAGCCCAGCTCTTCGTGGATCGCGGCGAAGAGGACGACGCCTTCGCGCGAACGGCAGGCACCGACGGCCTCGACCGACATCGGTGCGCACAGCACGCCCGCCAGCCAGTCGAGCAACTCCGCCGCGACGTCGTCGAGCGGCTGCGTCGGCCATTTGTCGGAGGCATTCATCGGGTCGCCGCGACGGTGGCACCGCCGACGTCCTTCGAGTGGTATTGCAGGTAGGCGAGCAGCAGCCGGTACTGGTCGTCGTCGAGCGATGCGTAGCGCTTCATCGCGCCCAGCACGCCGACCCATTGGTTGGACAGGTAGGCGCCGGACAGCGGCAAGGCGTGGCACGCCGTACAGGTGTCGCCGTAGAGGCCCGCGCCGTAAGTCCAGAGCGCGGGCAGTCCAGGATTCAGGCCCTGGGCGTCCACCCACGCGGTGAGACTGGACTGATGCCAGTCGAGATTGCTGATCGGATCGTGGACCGCCTTGCCCCGCACGACCCGGGCGACCGCCGCAGGCGTCAACACCGCCTGGACGATGCGCTGGCCCTGCATGGCATACAGCGCGCTGTCGGAGCCGTCCTGCTGCCATCCGTCGATGCGCACCTGGATCATGCCGCCGCTGCGAGCCAGCACGTTCAGGCGCGTCGACGCCATCACCTTGCCGACCTCGGCCCTCTTGGCAGCGGCGCTCGCGGCGTCGATGAAGAGGCTCTTCGTGCTCACGACGTATTCGGCCGCGGCCTGCCCGGACGCGGGCGAGCCCAGCGCCGTCAGCTTCGACTGCGCCGCCGCGGCGTCCTTGACCGGAAGCATCCGGATCACGGCGCTCCGGTTGGGCTCGGGCGATCCGGGCGACGGCGCGTCGACGGCGGGCAGGCTCTTCAGGTAGACGGCCATCGCATGAAGATCGGCATCGGGAAGCCGGTTCGTGTTGGCCACGATCTCGGCCATGTCGCCGCCGGCGCGGATGTCGATCGGGCTGGTGCCGAGCTTCAGGTAGTCGACGATCTCGTTCTCGGACCAGTACCCGATCCCGGTCTCGTCCGGCGTGATGTTGGGCGTGTACCCCGTCCCGCCTTGACCGGCGCCCCCTGCGAAGCGCTTGCCGCCGACGATGGCGCCGGCGGCATCGCGCGGGGAATGGCATTCGGCGCAATGGGCGGGCCCCTCGACGAGATAGCGTCCCCGATTGAGGGCGACGCCTTGCGAGGGCACGGACTCCGCCGCGCGGCCATCGAGGAACGCGAGCCGCCAGACCCCGACGCCGCGCCGCAGGTTGAACGGGAACTTCAGGTCATGGTCGCGCACCTTGCCGACGACGCCGGGCAGCGACTGGATGTAGCCCAGCAGGTCGCGCAGGTCGTTCGCGCGCATGCGCTGGTAAGACGTGTAGGGGAAGGCGGGATACTCGTTGCGGCCTTGCGGCGAGACCCCCTCGCGCATCGCCGTGACGAACTGCGGCACCGTCCAGCGCCCGAGGCCGTCGATCGGATCGGACGAGATGTTGGGCATGTAGAACGTGCCGAAGCCGGTCTTCAGCGCCTGGCCGCCGCCCAGGCGGGTGGAATCGCTCTGTCCGGGGGTCGCGTGGCAGATCGCGCAGTCGCCGGCGATGAACAGCGTCCTGCCGTTCGCGAGGTTGGGCGCGCCGGCGTCGGCGACATCGCGCGACGCGTGGACGAGCCGCCAAGTCAGGGGTGACGTCAACGCGAGGAAGCCACCGGCGCCGACCACGACGACCAGCACGGCGATCAGGACGATCCTGTTCATGGGCGGGCCCCCGTCCGGCGGCACGAAGGCGCCAACCCTGTCGCGCTCGGCGATCGATGGGGTGTCGGGGAAGAAGCCATGCCCGATGCTGAATCTCGCGAGACGCCCGGTCTGTGCGCCAGCGCACGTGTGCGAAGTCCTCTTGCACGGCGAGCGAAGCGGCCCGCGCGACAGCGGCTACGTCGTGCCGTCTATGCCGACCGCCCGAGATCTCGTGCGCCGGCGGGCTGCCGGACGAGCGGCCAGGCGGACACCATCCCTTCGATCTCCTTGCGGAACTGCTCTTCGCTGACGCGGTATCCGCCGCTCGGCGGCAGGTTGCGCGCGTAGGTCGCGCACAACGCGCTGACCGAATCGAGGAAGCCGTAGAGGCCGGCCAGTCCGGACTTGGCGCGTTGCATCGCCAGGACGTCGGCGACGCCCTCGGCACGATCGCAATCCCACAGCTTCCGGAAACGCAGGATGAAGTGCCCGGCGTCCAGCCGCCGCGCCACGAAGTCGTCCACGACCTGGCGATAGGCCTGTTCGTCTCGAAGAAGTTTCATGCGATGTCTCCCACCTTGGCGCGACGCAGCCGTAGCGCGTTGCCGATCACGGAAATCGAGCTGCCCGCCATCGCGATGCTCGCTGCCATCGGACCGCCACGAACAGGTAGACCGGCCGGTTCGGGCTGGCCACGATTGTCCTTTCCGTCGTCGTTCGATTCGCAGGAACCCCTGCCCGATCGCAGAGGCTCCTGCGGTTCTCAGTACGCCAGCGTCATGTTGTCGATCACCTTGCGAACGCCCGGGCTCTTCCACGCGGACTGGGTCGCCAGGTCGCGTTCGGCCCAGCTGTGGATCGAGCCGCTGAGGGTCACGTCGGTGCCGCTGACGCCCACCGTGATGCGCTTGGCGTCCGCAGTCGCGGCACGCCGGATCGCTGCTTCGATGTCCGCCTTGACGACGGAGGCCTTCACGCTCGGCGTGACGACGATCTGGTCGCTGACCCCGACGACGCCCGTGAGGAAACGCACCGCGTCCGCGGCGGCTTCCTTCTGGAACTTCCAGTCGACCTCGCCCGTGAGCGTGATCAGGCCCTTCTCGACCATGATCTTCACCGAACCCGACTCCACGGCCGACGTCCAGTCCAGGACCTTGCGCGCCGACGTGGCGATGTCGCCGTCGGTGCGAACGCCGGACTCGACCAGCTTGACCGTCAGGTTGATGGCGAGCGCCTTGACGCCCGAGACGCGCTGCGTGGCAAGCTCGGCATTCCACTTCTGGGCGTAGCTGGAGACGTCGCCGGCGAGCGTGACGACGCCGTCCTTGACCTCGACGCCGATCTCGGTGGCATGGATCGAGGGCTCCCAGGCGAGCTCGGCCATGACGTCCTGCTGCAATTGCGAGTCTGTCTTCATGATGTTTTCCTTGGCAGTGATGGAGGTGAAGACCGAGATTGAGGGCATTCGAAAGGCGGGTCTGTACGGCAGCACGCAGAACGATCGCAGGCCGCGGCAGTCAGCGCGTCGACTTGGGCGCGCTGCCCAGCAAGCGATCCCAGAGCCCGCTCGTCACGCCGAAGCATCTTGCATCGGCAAGGCCCCGGTGATGCGCCGCGTGCCATCGCTTGCGCTGTCCAAGCCATGTGCCGGCGCCTTTCGCGCGCCAATGGTGGGTCGCGTGGTGCGTGACCGAGTAGCAGAAATATCCGACCAGGATCCCGAACGTCACGGCGCAGGCACGCCAAGGCCCGGCGAGTCCCAGCACCGGCAGGAACACGAGCGCGAAGATCAGCGAGGCGCTGAAGACGGTCGGCGAGCAGATGCGTCTCGACGGATGGCGATGGTGCGCTTCGTGCCAGCGCCGAAATGGCTGCAAGCCATGAAGAACGAAGCGATGAAGCGCATACTCGATCGCGCTCCAGCTCATGAGGCCCGCCAGCGCACAGAGGCCGTCGATCAACCGGTGTGCCCGCGGTCCGGCGATCACGAGGGTCGCTCCCAGCGCAACGATGCCAACGCCGTACAGCGCGAAATCCAGCTGATACGCCAGCTTGCTTTGTTGCATTGTGAGCAGACCCATGAACTCCTCGATGGCAGTGGCCGATCGCCCGGGAGTCGGCGTCACGGCAGCACTGGTGCAAGCTTCGCGTGCCGCAACAGGATGGTCTGTGCGCTATCGAACCCTGGCAGGACAAGTCCGATGACCGCCGCCCCCGTGGCTCATCGCGCGCCCTTGTGATCCTTCTGGCCGCTGTTCTTGTGCCTGCCGGCCACTTCAGCGGCCTCGGACCTTTCCTTCGGCGCATCCGGATCCCCGGTCTCGGGCTTGGGCAGATGTGCCGGCTTGACGGGCCGACCCTTGGATTCTTGCTTCATCGAAACCTCCGGCGAGATGGTCGGCCCGTCGGGAGGACGGGCTCGACGGCTCCAACGTAACCGACCGCGAACGCCGGTGCCGTGCGGCAGCGCACATAGCGGCCCGGCTCACGATCGACGGCGATGGCGGCTGCCTTCATACTGGTGGCCAAGATGCCCATCAACTACGCACGCAGACTGACCGGCGGGGTGCGAACGGCGCACGCCGACAGGCAACTCGGCCTGGCCCTCGCGTTCGTGGCGGGTGCAATCAACGCGGGCGGCTTCCTTGCCGTCGCGCAGTACACCTCGCACATGACCGGGATCGTCTCGGCCATGGCGGACCACCTGGCGCTGGGCACCTACGGCCTGCTCTGGGAAGGCCTTGGCGCGCTGGTGTCCTTCGTCGTGGGCGCGGCGTGTTCATCCGCACTGGTCAACTTCGCACGGCAGCGACGCTTGAACAGCGTCTACGCCTTTCCGCTGCTGCTCGAGGCGGCATTGCTGCTGTGTTTCGGCATCCTCGGCTCGCACCTGGCTTCGACGGAGACGCTCTCCGCGCCCCCCATCATCCTGCTTCTGTGCTTCATCATGGGGTTGCAGAACGCGGTGATCAGCAAGCTGTCGAACTCGGCCATCCGCACCACGCACGTGACTGGCATCGTGACGGACATCGGCATCGAACTGGGCAAGATGCTCTACAGCAACGCGCCAGGAACCCTGCCTGGCGACAGGGTCGTCGGCAACCGGGCCAAGCTGTACTTCCTGTCGGCTCTGGTGACGTGCTTTTTTGCCGGCGGCGTCGCGGGTGCGCTCGGCTTCGCTCATCTCGGCTACATCTCGACCGTTCCGCTCGCGCTGCTCCTGGTCGTTCTGGCGGCAGTCCCCGCCCTGGACGACGCCACGGCCGCCGTCCGTCGATGGATGCGCTCTTGAGCCGATGCGTCCTCTCTGCACCGCCGCGCCGGATTCCTGCTATCCGCGGAAAATGTCGAACGGCTCGATGCGCAGGACACGCCGGATGCCGAAGTAGCTCGAGATCGCCGCGATCACCACCACCATCCCGAACGCGAGGCCGAGGTTGCCGAACGTGATCATCGCGGCGAAGTTCGGCAGTGCGGACCGCGCGATGGCGATCATTAGCGTCACCAGGCCGATGCCCAGGCCGAATCCCGTGAGCGCGGTGAAGGTGGCCATGAACAGGATCATGTAGACCAGTTCGCGGTTCTTGGCGCCGATGGCCTTGAGGGCGCCGAACTTGTCGAGGTTCTCGAGGATGAAGCTGTAGAACGTCTGCCCCGAGATGGACAGGCCGACGAGGAAGCTGATCACGGTCATCAGCAGGATGTTGGTGCCGATGCCGGTCTTGTAGGTGTAGTAGTCCGCGATCCTCGCGTTGAACTCGTCCTTCGACAGCGCCACGTAGCCGAGCCTGGCCACCTCGCGCTTGATGCCGGCGATCGCGGCGGCGTCCTTCGGTTGAAGGAGCACGTAGGAGATCGTGAAGCGCGCGGTGGGGATGTATTCGATCGCGCGGCTGTAGGTCGTGTAGAGGGTCGGCACGCCGTTCAGCCCGTTCGCCGCGACCCGGGCGATGCCCACGATCACGCCGCGGTGGTCGTTGAGCTCGAACGTGCTCCCGATCTTCGGACTCTCGAGCTTGCCGATCTCGGAATCGTCGACGACCAGGAACGAGTTGTCGGCGTAGACGTCCTCCAGCTTGCCCTGCTCGAGTTCCGGCCGTCCGAACAGGCTGGTGTCGTCCAGGCCGACGACCGTCACGGCCTGGTAGTCGCCGCTGGACAGCCGTACCAGCGCGCCGCCGATGAAGATCGGCACCGCGTAGGCCACCCCGTCCATGCTGCGCACGGCGTCGAGCAGGTAGTCCGGCACGGGGATCGCGCTGCTCGCCGTGTTGACGGCCGGGTCCATGACCCACACCGCGGCGCCGATGTTGGTCACGTTGGAGTAGGCGCGATTGAGGACGCCAGCGAACATCGCGGTCATCTGCATCATCAGGAAGACGGCGAAGGTGATGCCGATCAGCAGCGCCGAGAACTTGGCCGTGTCGTTGACCAGCAGCTTGAAGCCGATGCGGAAGATGCCGCCGTACCTCATGGCGCGCTGCCGGCCACGGCCGACGCCGGCGCGTTCCACCAGCCGCCGCCGAGCGCCACGAACAGGGCGACGGTGTCCTGGTGCCGCAGGCCGACGGCCTGCAGGTCGGCGACGACCGCCTGGTGGTACAGCACGTCCGCGGCGAGCACGTCGACATAGGCCACCAGGCCGGCCTGGTAGTTCGCACGCAGCAAGGCGAGCGCTTCGGCCGTCTCGCGCTTCGCCTCGTCCTGTGCCCGCAGGCCCTGGGCGTCGTGTTCCAGCGCCTTCAGCGTGTCGGCCACCTGCGCGAACGCCACCAGCACGGTCTGGCGGTAGTCGGCCCGTTGGACGTCGTAGGCGTCGACGGCTGCCTGGCGCTGCGCCCTCAGCGTGCCGCCATGGAAGATCGGCGCGAGGACGGACGGCGCCAGGCTCCAGAAGCCGGTACCGGCCGCCAGCAGGTTGCGCACGCCCGAGTTCGCGTTGCCGAAGGTGGCATCGAGGCTGAAGCTGGGAAACATCGCGGCGGTCGCCACGCCGATGTTCGCGCTGGCCACATGCAGCTGCGCCTCCGCCGAGAGGATGTCCGGACGCTGTCGCACGAGCTCCGACGGCAGGCTCGACGGCAGGTCCGCGGGCAGGCTCAGGCTCGCGAGCGCCACGTCCGGCAGCGCCGCGCCGACCGGCGCCCCGCCCTCCAGCAACGCGAGCAGGTGGGCGGCCTGGCTGGCCTTCTGCTCCAGCGGCGCCAGCGACGCCTCGTTGGCGGCGATGAGGCCGCGCTGGCTCAGCACGCTGGAATACGCGGACGTTCCTGCGCGCACCTGCGCCTCGATGGCCCGCAGCTGCTCGCGCTCCAGCGCGATCAACTCCCGCGTTGCGTCCATCTCCGCCAGGTAGGCCGCCCGCGCGATGCACGCATCGACGACGTTGCCCGACAGCGCGAGATAGGCTGCCCTGGCGAGGTAGCGCTGGTTGTCGACCTGGGCGCGCAGTGCTTCGACGGTGCGTCGTTCTCCGCCGAACACGTCGATGGTGTAGCTGATGGTGCCGGCCAGCGTCACCACGTCGACGACGGGGCCCGTCGCGGCGGGGCTGCGCTGGATCGCCGCGCCGTGCGCGCGTTCCGCGCCGAGCGATGCGTCGACCTGCGGGAACAGGAGGCCGTCGCCCGCGCGCAGGTTGTCCTCGCTCTGCCGCAGGCTGGCCTGCGCGGCCTCCAGCGTCGGGCTGTGGGCCAGAGCCTGCTGCACGGCGGCGTCAAGCGCGGGCGACTTGAACAGCGTCCACCAATCCGCCGGCACCTGGGCGCCAGTGGAGAAGCGCTGCGCGACACCGCCCGCCGACACCGTGCTTCCATCCACAGGCTCGCGCAAGTCATGGGCCGCCGCGGGCGCGGCGGGTCGCACGAAGTCCGTGCCGAGCGCGCATCCTCCGAGCGACGCCGCGAAGAAAACGCACACGCCTTGCCAGCGAGGCGATTCGCGACGTCGCCGCGACCCCGTCATTTCGGCCCGATGAAGACATCGACCAGTTGTCCCGGGTACGCCATGGTGGGCGAGGTCATCCTGAAGCGGAACAGCACCGGCAGCACGCGCAGGTCCACCTTCTCCTGGCGCTGGTCCGACAACTCGATCTTGGGCGAGACGTAGGGCTGGACGCGGACGAACTCCAGCGGCACCTTCACGCTCGTTCCGCGGATGGACATCTGCGCCTGGAGATGGTCGCCGGCGGGCAGGCGGGACACCAGGATCTCGTCGACGTAGCAACGTACCGCCAGCGTGCCCTGCGGCGCGCTCATCACGACCAGCGGATCCTGCGATTGCGTGTAGGCGTCGTACGATCCCTGCGGCGACACATAGCTGCCGCTGGCCGTGTTCACGGCCAGCACCACGCCGTCGGCCTGCGCCTTGAGGGTGTACTTCTGCAGCAGCGCCTGCGCGGCCTTGTAGGCCTCCTGCAACGCCTCTGCCTGCTTGCGCTGGTTGAGCACGTCGAAGCTCCAGGCGCCCGCCTTGGTGAGCTCGTACTGCCGGCGCGCGACGTCGAGCGCCGAGCCGGCCTGGCGCAGCCCGTCGTCGGCCGTGTCGACCACGTCCTTGCTGATCGATCGCGGGTCGATCGCGAAGCTCGAACGACGCTTGTCGTCCTGGTCGCGCGCGACCTTCACGTTCGCCTCGGCCAGGTCCACCTGCGACCTGGCGATCGCCAGCGTCTCGCGGCGCGGCTGCGCCAGCAACTCTTGAAGCAGCGCCTGGGCCGCTTCCGCCTGCGATCGCAACTGCTCCGTCGTGGCCTTCTGAACCGAGTCGTCGATCGTCATCAGGACCGCGCCCGCCTTGACGGCCTGTCCTTCGCGCGCCAGCACCTCGATCACGCGGCCGGAGACATCCGGATAGACGTTGATGTTCGAACCACCGGGCTGGTCGCTCTCGACGATGCCGTTCGCATAGATCGCCGTCGCGTACGGATTGCTGACGGGCGGAAAGGCCGGCGGCTGTGCATGGCGCTCGATGCCGAAGATCCAGGCCGCCACCAGTCCCGCAATGATGCCCAGCACCGACAACGCGAACGTGAGGTTGTTCCTCATTGCGTGCCCTTGTCCAGGCCGGTGATGCGCCCGTCCTCCATGTGCACGATGCGATCCGCGTACTCGTTGATGCGCGCGTCGTGCGTCACGATCAGGATGCAGCGCCGGGCGTCGAGGATCTTCTCCTTGACGAAGGCGATGATCATCTTGCCGGTGTCGCCGTCGAGCGATGCCGTGGGCTCGTCCAGGATCAGGATCTGCGGTCCACCGACGATGGCGCGCGCGATCGCGACGCGCTGCTGCTCTCCGCCGGAGAGCTTGACCGGCAGGATCCCGCCGCGACCCTCCAGGCCGACGACCTCGAGAAACTTCTCCGCGGCCGCAACCGACTCGTTCCAGTCCTTCCTCTTCAGGATCAGCGGAATCGCGATGTTCTCGGCGGTGGTCAGGCGCGGGAAGAGATGGAAGTCCTGGAAGACGAAGCCGATGGTGTTGAGACGGAAGTCGGCGAGCTGGTCGTTCGTCAGCGTCCAGATGTCCATGCCGTTGATGCGCACCTGCCCGCTGTCCGGACGAAGAATGCCGGAGATCATGCTCAGGAAGGTGGTCTTGCCGCTGCCCGACGGCCCGACGATGAACACCATCTCGCCGAAGTGCGCGCTGAAGTCGACCGCGTCGACGGCGATCTTCCTGGTCTCGCCGTCTCCGAAGCTCTTGGTGACGCCGCGGGCGTCGATCGCTTCCACGGATGGAGAGGCCACGGACGACGCGCTCATGGCGCGGCTGCCCGCGTCGGAACGGGGCCGCCGGCCGCAGCCTCGGGCCATGCCGACGTCTCGAGCGCCCTGGCGAAGATCCGGCGCGCCCCGACCGGGTCCTTGCACAGCGCGGCCAGCAGGAGGTCTGCCAGCGGTGCATCGATCAACGCGGCGAGGTCGAGCGCGGCCTCACTGGGCTTGGACGACGGGCGGTTCGTCGCAGCGCCGGCGGCCGGCAGGAGTTGCTGCTCCCGGCCGGCGCGAGGTTCGGCCGTGGCAACTTCGAACGGCACCGCGACGGGTTCGACGATCGACGCCGCGGCAGGCTCGGCTGACGGCCGCTCGACCGTAGCGGCATCGCCTTTCGCCGACGCCGCCGGATCGGGCGCGGCCGGCGTGGTGCGCCGGTCGCGCAGCAAGACGAGAGAGACGGCAAACATCGCGATGCCCACGGACAACAGGCCCAGCACGACCGCGCGCGCCTGCGGATCCGCGAGACCCACCCCGCATCCCGCGACCAGCAAGGCCAGCCCCAGCAGCATGCTGAGCCAGATCCGACGCCACCCCTGCGAGGCGGTCGGTCGGACGGCCGTCGTCGGCGTCGTGCCGGAAGCTGTCTTCAACATGATCTTCGGCGAATCGACCGGGAGTGGAGCCAGGGAGCAGCTTGGACGCATCGGGAGGTGCCGTCCGTGCGCTGTCGAACATGGCCGGCCCCGGCGCACCGTCTTCGCCTCGCGTTGTGCCTGCGTGCGCTGACGCACAGATCCGGACTGGCGCAATGCGTATGTTGGTCTTCTCGGATGCCTCAGTCCTGACCCCGGAACACCGCATGAAGACACCCACGCTCTCGCCAGACCTGCTCTACAAGATCGACGCCTACTGGCGAGCGGCCAACTACTTGTCCGTCGGCCAGATCTACCTCTACGACAACCCCTTGCTGCGCGAGCCGCTGACGCTGGCGCACGTGAAGCCGCTGGTCGTCGGGCACTGGGGAACCGTGCCCGGCCAGAACTTCATCTACGTTCACCTGAACCGCGTCATCCGCAAGTACGACGTCAACATGATCTACGTGTCCGGCCCGGGCCACGGCGGCGCGGCGCTCGTCGGGAACGTCTACCTCGAGGGCACCTGGAGCGAGGTCTATCCGGCGGTCACGCAGGACGAGATGGGGATGAAGAAGCTGTTCAAGCAGTTCTCCTTTCCCGGCGGAATCTCCAGCCACGTCGCACCGACGACGCCCGGCTCCATCAACGAAGGCGGCGAGCTGGGCTATTCGCTCAGCCATGCGTTCGGCGCGGCCTTCGACAACCCCGAGCTGATCGTCGCCTGCGTCATCGGCGATGGCGAGGCGGAAACCGGGCCTCTGGCGACCGCCTGGCAGTCCAACAAGATGCTCAGCCCGGTCACCGACGGCGCGGTGCTTCCGATCCTCCATCTCAACGGATTCAAGATCAGCAATCCGACCATCCTGGCGCGCGTGGAGCGTCATGAGCTGGAGCAGTTCTTCACGGGCTGCGGCTGGACTCCGCTGTTCGTGGAAGGCGATGATCCGGCGCGCATGCACGAGACGATGGCCGCCGCGCTGGAACGCGCGATCGAGCAGATCCGGTCCATCCAGGACGACGCGCGCAACCGGAACGTGAGCGTACGCCCGCGTTGGCCGATGATCGTTCTTCGGTCGCCCAAGGGCTGGACCGGGCCCAGCCAGGTCGACGGACTGCAGATCGAAGGCACGTTCCGGTCGCACCAGGTCCCGCTGCTGGTCGACGCCAGGCATCCCGAGCACGTCGCGCTGCTCGAGCAATGGATGAAGAGCTACAAGGCCGAGGAACTCTTCGACGAGAACGGCTGCCTGCACGAAGAGCTTGCCGAGCTGGCCCCGACCGGCGCTCGCCGCATGGGCGCGAATCCCCACGCCAACGGCGGACTGCTGCTGCGCGAACTCCAGATGCCGGACTTTCGGGAGCACGCGTTCGACGTGACCGCGCCGGGGGCCACGCAGGCGCAGGACACCATGGTGCTCGGACCGTTCCTGCGCGACGTCATCAAGATGAACGAGAGCCGGCGCAACTTCCGCATCTTCGGTCCGGACGAGACGATGTCGAACCTGCTGGACGCCGTGTTCCAGACGACGAACCGGCAATGGGACACCACGACCTTCAGCAA
>Ga0302311_10001695_pt1 | contig 25668 bp, 20 predicted proteins | sample III_Palsa_N1_3_FD_200449 | JGI IMG/M metagenome (GOLD analysis project Ga0302311, IMG submission 200449) | Peat permafrost microbial communities from Stordalen Mire near Abisko, Sweden - III_Palsa_N1_3 | ecosystem: Environmental > Terrestrial > Soil > Palsa > Peat permafrost | place: Sweden... | reverse complement strand
GTGGCGTACGGAGGCGGACCGGCCCGCAGGCAGCACACGGAGGACCCAGCCCCATGACCGAGCCCGCCTTCGACCTCGACGCCTTCCTGGCACTGCCGCTGACCGCGAGGGTCGCCACCAACGGGCCCACCGTCCGCCCGACCTGGTTCCTCTGGGAGGACGGGGCGTTCTGGATCCTCAGCGGCCCCTGGGCCGGACTCCTGACCCGGGTCCGCGCCGATCCGGCGCTCGCCGTGGTCGTCGACGTCTGCGACACCGCCACCGGACTGGTCCGGCAGGTCATCGCCCGGGGAGACGCCCGGATTCTGCCGTTCGACGTCGCGCGCGGATACCGCAAGCTCAGCCGCTACCTGGGGCCGGACGAAGAGCGGTGGGACCAGCGCTTCCGCGACTACCTTCACGACGCCCCCGGGCAACGCGGCACCGTCTGGATCCGTCTGGAACCCACCAGCCTCACCACAGCGGACCTCAGTTACACACCCTGAGCCGACGCACCTCCGCCACCGCCGCGAACCCGGGTACGTTCGGCGGAGGCACACGGCCGGACTACGAGGGAGCGGAACGCCGATGGCGCGGATCGATGTCGAACGGGTGCGTCAGGACACGGCGGGGTGCACCCGGGTCGTCCACCTCAACAACGCCGGGGCCGCGCTGCCGCCCCGGCCGGTGGTCGACGCCGTGGTGGAGCACCTTCGGCTGGAGGAGGAGATGGGGGGCTACGAGGCGGCCGCCGCACGGGCCGACCGCATCGAGCACACCTACGACGCCGTGGCCCGCCTGCTGGGCGCCGCCCGGGAGGACATCGCGATCACGGAGAACGCCACCCGGGCCTGGGACATGGCCTTCTACTCGCTTCCCTGGGCGCCGGGGGATAGGGTCCTGACGGCTCGCGCCGAGTACGCCAGCAACGCGATCGCGTTCCTGCAGACCGCCCGCCGTCACGGGGTCCAGGTCGACGTGGTGCCCGACGACGAGAGCGGCCGGCTCGACGTGGGCGCGCTGGAGCGGATGGTCGACGAGCGGGTGAAGCTGATCGCGGTCACCCACGTGCCGACCCAGGGCGGCCTGGTCAACCCCGCCGCCGAGATCGGCAAGGTGGCCCGCGACGCCGGGGTCACCTACCTCCTGGACGCCTGCCAGTCCGTCGGACAGATGCCGGTGGACGTGGACGAGATCGGCTGCGACCTGCTCACCGCCACCGGCCGCAAGTTCCTGCGCGCCCCGCGCGGCACCGGTTTCCTCTACTGCTCGCCGCGGATCCGCGCCGGCCTGGAACCGCCGCTGCTGGACCTGCACTCCGCGACCTGGACCTCGGCCGACAGCTACCGCGTCCGCGAGGACGCCCGCCGGTTCGAGAGCTGGGAAGCGTACTACGCGGGCAGGATCGGCCTGGGCGTCGCCACCGACTACGCCCTCGACCTGGGCCTGGACGCCATCCAGGAGCGCGTCACGCTGCTCGCGGACACCCTGCGGCGGCGGCTGCGGGCCCTGCCCGGCGTGAACCTCCACGACCGGGGAGCCCAGCAGTGCGGCATCGTGACGTTCACCGTCGACGGCCACGACAGCCACCGGATCGCGGAGGAGCTCCGGGCGACCGGGATCAACGTGTCGGTCCCGGTCGTCGGCCACGCACGCTGGGACCTCGAACCCCGCGGTCTGTCCTCGCTCGTCCGCGCCTCGGTGCACTACTACAACACCGACGACGAGATCGACCGGCTCTGCGACGCGCTGCCGCACCCGGTCGCCTCCGGCGACGCCGCCGCTGGCTGACCCCGGCGCCGGTGGCCCGCACCGTGCGGGCCACCGGTCCCTTGTCCGTGCTGGTCAGGCGGTGGACCGGGCGGCCGGCTGCGGCCGGTGCCAGGCGTGGTCCGGGTTGTCGTACGCGTCCTGGTAGCGCGCGGTGGCGATCGGATGGCTGCTGATGACCTGTTCCGGCAGGTCGAAGGCGTCGACCAGGGCGAGCGCCTGACCGGCCAGCCGGTCGAGCGCCTGGTCGATCAGCTCGGGCAGTGCGTGGACCTGGTCGATCGTCAGGTGTCCGTGGCTGAGCAGCAGGCCGCTGGTGCCGGTGAGCCGCTGGAGCGCGAACAGCCGGTGCAGGTCGAGCAGCGCGGTCCGGGCCCGCGGGGTCTCGGCCCGGTCGGCCAGTGCCAGCAGCGCCGCGGCGGCCTGCTGCTCGGCGCGGGCGGTGACGGCTGCCAGCGCGGAGGTGGCTGCGGCGTTCCACCGGCGCAGCTGGTCACCGGCCGGCGCCTGGCGCAGGCGGGTACGCGCGCGGTCGAGGTACAGGTGCTCGGCGGCGCGCAGCAGCCCCTGGAGGGCGGCCGGGTCGGCCAGGCCGGCGTCGGCGCCGGGCGCGGGCGCCGACGGTGCCGGGCCGTCCTGACTGAGCAGGAGCTCGGCGCCCGCCTTGGCCCAGAGCGCCATGTTGTCGCCCTCGGCGGTGATGGTTCCCTCGATGTCCTGGACCAGTTGCGCGATCCCGTTCAGCGGGAACAGGCCCTGGGCGCCGCAGCGTTCGCGGCACTCCGTCAGCACGGCCCTGGCCTGCCAGGTGATCCATCCCTTGGCGATGGCCACCTGGCGTTCGGCGGCGGCGCAGTCGGCGGGGTCGTCGCGGCGGTGCCCGGCCCAGCGGGCCACCGCCTCGCGGTGCAGCGCGGTCATCGCATAGGTGGTCGCCAGCGCGAACAGCAGCGGCCCGTGGTGGGTGCGGTGGGCGAACACCGGGACCGTCTCGCCCTGACGCGCGCCGCTGATGTTCCGGTGGTGGCTGTAGCGGACGGCGATCGCCATCGCGGTGCGGGTGGCGCCGATCGCGCAGGCGCTCATGCACAGCTTGCCGGGGGTGACCCGGCCGATGGCGGTGAGAAATCGTTTCCTCTTGCTGCCCAGGCTGCTGCTGAAGGTGCCCTGTTCGTCCAGTCGGCCGTGGGTGCCGGTCAGCAGGGCCTCGTGCGGCAGACGGACCTGGTCGAACGCGGTCAGGCAGTGGTCGACCGGGCTGCCGGAACGCTCCGGCAGCGGGTGCACACTCACCCCGGGCAGCGGGCCCCGGTCGTCCGACAGCGGGGTGAGGAAGAGGAAGGCCCCGAGGTCGCGGCCGTCCAGGAGTAGGCGGGCGGCCACGACTGCGGTCTTCGGCCCACCGGCCGGGCCGGTGTTGGGCATGAACTTCTGTGCGGCCGACGACGGGGTGTGCAGCACGAAGGTGCCACTGTCCCTGTCATAGGTCGCGGTGGTCTCCAACGCAGTGGCGTCGTTGCCGTGGCCCAGTTCGGTGCACAGGAAGGTACCGGTCCGTTCCATGGCGGCGAAGTCGTCCAGCGACCGCTTGGGATGCTGGTCGTGGTCGATCAGACTGCCGAGGAAGAGGTTGTAGTGGATGCTCGCGACCACGGCCAGGGCGCCGTCCAGCGGGGCGATCCACTCGTGCAGGGCGGTCAGCCGGTAAGGGTCCGCGGCCAGCGCGAGCGGCTCCCGGACGGCCTCGTTGACCAGCCGCAGCCGTGCGTAGGACTCGGCCACCTGGTCATCGCCGCCGGCCACCGGACGGCGGCGCAGCCGCGGATCGGTGCTCAGCGCCCGCCAGGGGCCGTGGACGGCGTGGCGCCGCTCACCGAAGAGGAGGTCGGTCAGTTCGGGCAGGGCATCAGAAATCGGCAGCGGCGCGGGTTGAGTGATCGTCATGGCCTGTCCAACCCGGACACGCGACAAAGGGCACGGCCCGGCCCTGTGATCGCGATCACACGGCCGGGACCTGCGCCTACATGTGCGTGCCGCCGTCCACGCGGACCTCGGTGCCGGTGATGAAGGAGCCGTCCTCCGAGGCCAGCATGGCGACCACACCGGCGATGGCGTCAGGACCGGCGAAGCCGTACTGCGAACCGGCTGGGGCGAGCGCCGGGCTCAGCTTGGCGAAGAGCGACATGTCGGCGTCCTGGGGAATGCCCGGGCCGCGGTTCTGCCCGCTGGCGCCCGAGCCGTCGGTCATCCCGCTGCTGATGGAGCCCGGCGCGACGCTGACCGCGCGCAGGCCCTGCTTGGCGTACTCCAGCGCGATGGCATGGGTGAACGACTGCACACCGCCCTTGCTGGCCGCGTACGCCGCCATGTAGGGGTGCGCGAAGGTCGCCGAGGTGGAGCTGAAGTTGACGATCACGCCCCGGCCGCAGGCCAGCAGCGCGGGCAGGGCCTGCCGGGTCATCAGGAAGGTCCCGGTCAGGTTGACCCCGATGACGGTGTTCCACTGCTCCAGAGTGGTCTGACCGGTGTGCGAGGAGCGCAGGATGCCGGCCGCGTTGACCAGCACCTCCAGCCCGCCAAGGGCCGCTATGGCGGGTGCGATCGCGGTGGCTACCGACTCCTCGTCGGCGATGTTCACCAGGACGGTGCTGAGGCGGTCCGCGTGGCCGGCGGCTGCGGCGCGAGCGGTGGTCTCGTCCAGGCCGGAGCGGGCCACGTCGGCGGCGACGACGGTCGCCCCCTCCGCGAGCAGACGCAGCGCGGTGGCCTGGCCGATGCCCGAGCCGGCGCCGGTGATCAGGGCGCGGCGGTCAGTGAAGCGGTTCATGAGGGTTCTCCGATCAGGATGTCTCAGGGGGGCGACGATGCACAGTACGTCTGAATGGCACGTTGTGCCAACAATGCGTTCAATGCCACATTGAGCGCAGGTTCCCGTAGGCTGCCGCCATGACCGCTCGCCCTTCGCTGACCGCACGCCGCAAGGCCGCCACCGAGCTTGAGATCGCCCGCACGGCCGCCACCCTCTTCACCGAACGCGGGCCCGAGTCCACCACCGCCGAGGACATCGCCCACTCGGTCGGCATCGCGCTGCGCACCTTCTACCGCTACTTCCCGAGCAAGGAGGAGGCGGTCGCCCCCCTGCTCTCCAGCAGTGTCGACGCCTGGCTGGCCGACCTGCGGGCCGGCGAGCCCACCACCGGCGAGTCGGTCCCGCGATTCCTGGAACGCTCGGCCCGCCGCTCGCTCACCCCGGCCGGCCACGAGGACGAGGAGGCCCTGGAGTGGACCCGGAGCCTCGTCCGCTCCATGGCGACGGCCCCGGAACTGCGCCGGGTCTGGGACCGGGTCTCCCGCGATGCCGAGGAATCCCTCGTCCCCGTCCTCGCGGGTCTCGTCGGCCCCGGCGCCGACCCCCTGGAACTGCGCCTCGCCTCGGCAGCCGTCAACGCCGCCATGCGCATCGCCGTCGAGACCTGGGCCCAGTCGGACACCCGGGACGACACCCCCGCCGACCTCGCGGTCCGCTGCATCCGCGAACTCACCGCCGGCCTGCGCCTCTGGAACCCGGCGCCGGCCTGAGGACGCCCGGAGCGTGCCTCCGATGACGTCCCGCCCTGTCGTCCCGGACAGGTGCCCCTGCCTGGTCATGCGCCCCGCCGTCCCGCAAAGTCGTCACATCCCCTCGGCGCCTGGCGCGGAGGAGCCGGGCCCGGGCCGGGTCGGCCATCAGTGCCGGAGTTCGGGGTCCGTCGCCAACGCGGCAGCAAGGACGTCGAGCCGGGGGAGCAGCGGTGCTCCGCTCATGCCGCGCCTGGTGTCGGCAGGTTGCGCGGAGCGGTGGCCGTGATCGCCGATTCGCGCTCCACGGAACGGATATGACGACGTGCCAGCAACAGCGGGATCGCGCCGAGGACGCCGAAGGACATGTCGATGGGCAGCCACCAGAGCGGCAGTCCGCGCAGTGGCCCGCAGATGAGCGCCAGCGGGATGACCCCGGCGCAGGCGATCAGCCCGAAGTCCAGCACCCAGATGTTGCGGACCGGATCACGCAGCGGTCCGACGAACGCCACGGCGATGGTCAGATGCGCGAAGGCCAGCCAGTCGGTGCCGTAGGCGAGGAACGGGTACGCGGCAGAGGTGGCCTGGAGGCCCTGGTGCACGTGCCGCACCCAGGCGACGGCCGACGGCAGGTGACCGGCCAGTCCGGCCAGCGGTGACTGGCGGTCCGTCACCCACCACACCAGCCAGCCCGACTCGGTCACCAGCGGAAAAGCCGTGATGCCGGCGAGCACCAGGCCAACCATGAACAGCACGATCCAGACCCTCGCGCGGCGAAGCCGCTTCCCTGCAGTCATGGGTATCATCATGGCGCTCTTTTTGAACATGTTCAACTTTGCTGGACCGGGCGGGCCCGGCCCTCCGGGGCACGGGTTACAGGTCCGCGAGCCAGGCGTGTCCCGGGTGGGCGCGGGTGATCAGCTCGGCCAGGGTCTCCCGCTGAGCCGGGGTCATCAGCGGGACGGTTGCGGCGAAGTCTCCCTGATCCTTGGGGCGGGCGTGCTTGGCCTTGAACAGCAGGACCAGTTCGGGCGCCAGGTACGGGATGCCGTCGCGGGTGCGGTGGATGATGTCGCTGTAGGGAAGCCGGATCGTCTCGTCGTGTCGGCAGATCCAGGTGTCGCCGTCGTGCGGCTCGCGGAACACGTCGAGCAGGTAGTTGCCGGTGGCCGGATCGCGCAGCCAGGTCTGGTGCACGGCGGACAGCACCTCCGGTGTGGCGTTCTCCCAGATCCGGCCGCTGCCTGCCCCGTCGAAAATGTATCCGGGGAAGCGGTCCCGCACCTCGGGGAAGCTCGCGGCGGGGACCGCGATCTCGATGTCCCCGTGCTCGCGCGTCTGCGCGCCGCGGAAGAGATCCAGTGCCTAGCCCGCGGCAACGCACCAGGGCGCGGCGACACCGGCCAGGCGGCGGGCGACCTCGCTCGGCCTCCAGGAGGACGACCACCTGGCGTCAAGGGCCTCGATCCCGGCGGGCGACAGTTCGATGCCGCCGCGGGGCAGTTGCTCGCTCACCGGAGAAATCCATCAGCGGGCCCGAAGGCCGGTGGCTGCGCGGGCGGCGCGTCGGGGGCGTACCCGGCCAGTCGTGCTTCCGGCTTCGCCCGGCAGTGCGGCCACTCGGCTGCGATCACCGAGAAGATCGCCGCGTCGCGGAGCAGGCCCTCCTCACCCTCAAGCCTGAAACCCACGGTCCTCATCCCTCCTGTCCGGAGCCTGCGGGAGCACAGCCCCGCACCGATGGTCCCACCGGTGTCCAGTCGATTTCGGTGGTCGGTCGGCTCCGCTGACGGCTCACCAGGTCGTGGCGAGCCACGTGGCCGCTGCGGCCAGTGCGATGAGGGCGGCGTTGAGGCCGGTGTTCCCGACCTCACCCCGGGACAGGTGCAGGGCGGCAGCCAGTACTTGGAGCACGAGGAGGCAGAGCGCGGCCGCTGTCGCGAGGACGGGTGCGACACCCGTGAGGGGTGGCAGCACCAGGCCGGCCACGCCGAGGACCTCGGCGGCGCCGATGGCCCGGACCAGCCACATCGGCGCCGTGTCCACCCAGCCCATCATCGGCGCCAGTTGCTCCTTGTCCTGCGCGAGCTTCCGGCCGCCCGAGTAGAGGTAGAGGACTCCCAGGAGCCCGGTGACGATCCAGTAGGCGATCTTCATCGTGGTCCTCCGCCATGGGGTGGCACCCGCGCGAGCCGTACGTACGCCGCAGCCTATAGCCGGGTTACCGCTGGGTGGCCGGGATGACAGGTGGGTTCTGTGCGGCACGGTCGGCGAGCGTGCGAACCTCGGCGGCGTACCTGGGCCAGGAGCCGCGGGCCAGGAAGTGGCCGACGCCGGGCAGGATGACCAGTCGGGAGCCGGGGACGGCTGCGGCGATGTCACGTGCGGCCGAGACGCGGAGCAGCGGATCCTGTTCACCGTGCAGGACCAGGGTCGGTGCCGTGATCCGGGACAGCGGGCCGCCTTGCCACTTCGCGCCGATCTGGCGGCTCTGCGCGCGCTGGTCGCGGAAGCTGGTGACAGAGTGCTCGGCCTCCTTGGCCACGAGCTCTTGGACGTCCGGCTCGCCGATGCTCTGGCCGGGCGCGGCCAGGATGCGGGCGATGGCCAGAGCGAGGTCCAGGTTGCCCTGCGGGCTGTCGGGATGGTGCAGTCGTGCGAAGCGGACCAGGGTGGTCGGGCGCAGGTGGCGCAGAACGCGCGGACCCCTGGCGTCGCTGGGCACGGCCGAGGAGGTGGTGATGCTCAGCGTGCGGTGGGGATGGCGGATCGCGATGCGCTGGGCCAGCAGGCCGCCCATGGAGTGGCCGAACAGGTGGGCGCGGTCCCAGCCCACCGCGTCGAGTACGGCGATCGCGTCGTCGGTCATGTCCTCGGTGCTGTAGGCCGGAGCCGTGCGGTGCAGCAGGGCCTTGAGCGGTGGTCCCACCGGCCCGTCCGGCAGGCGGCTGGACTCGCCCGCGTCGCGCTGGTCGTACGCCACGACGTGGAAGCCGCGCCGGACCAGGGTGCCGACCAGGCCGTCCGGCCACCAGAACCGCGAGGTGCCCAGCCCCATGACCAGCAGCAGCGGGTCACCGCCGGACCCGCCGAGGTCCTCGAAGGCGATCCGGATCCCGCCGTTGTGCGTGAAGTGTGTCATGGCAACCCCTCCAGTTTGCAAACGTCGTTCGCGAACACTGTATGCAAAGCGATAGGCTGTCGGCAACAGGCAACAGAGGAGGCGGTCGTGGCGGCGGAGCAGGAGCCGGTGATCTGGATGCGCCCGGAGCAGGCAGCGGTCGGACGCCCGGCCGAACGCAGCCGCGCCGAGATCACCGCCGCAGCGGTGGCGCTGGCCGACCAGGAGGGCATCGACGCCGTCTCCATGCGGCGCGTCGCCAAGGCCCTCGACACCGGCGCCGCCTCGCTCTACCGCTACGTCTCCACCCGCGACGACCTGCTCGACCTCATGATCGACAGCACTGCGAGCGAGTACGACCTGCCCGACCCCAGCGGGGACTGGCAGGGCGACCTGCTCGCTGTCGCGCACCAGGCGCGGCAGATCATGCGCCGCCATGCCTGGCTCCCGGCGCTGGTCATCACCCGGCCCGCACTCGGCCCGCACGGGGTCGACCTGCTCGAACACGTCCTCGACGTGCTCGCCGACCGCCCCGCCCCCAGCGGCGCCAAACTTGAGGCGTTCGCCCTGCTGATGGCGCTGACCGCGGTGTTCACCCAGAATGAGCTCGCTGCCGCCGACCCCGGCTCCCAGCGGCAAACCGGCTACCTGCGTCACGTGGCCGCGGCAGGCGGCCACCCCCGCCTCACCGCGCTGCTCACTGCCGCCCCACCCGCCGATCACCCCGGCGACCGGCTCGACGCCGTACTCGGCCGCGCCCTGAACGGCCTGCTGGACCGGTAATCGGAGCGACAGGGGCGGCGCCCGCTCGTAGCACCGGCCGACATGGAAGCAGCAACGCGGACCGCCCGAGGGCAGGCCCGTGCTCATGCACCCCGGGGTCGCCGGGATCACGGCGGCTGTTCCAGTCGGACGCCGAGCTGGCGGCCCGGGAGTCCGGCCTTCACCGACCGCCCGGCCGTGCGGGAGAACTGGCGCCGGGACGCCGCCGCGCAGTTGTCCGCCCTTGGTACGCCCGAGGCCTGGACGGCCCGTTGGGGCGACGCGGTCGGCACCGACGACGCCCGCAGCCGCGAGGTGGCCGACCACCTGGCGGCCGTCGTCAGGGACTCGCCGGCCGACGGCGACGACGGCTGCTGGGACGACTGGGCCGCAGTCCTCACCCCGTGGGGCTTCGACCCGACCACCGTCAGCGTCCCCGTGCGGATCTGGCACGGGGACGGCGACCGGGCGGTCCCGGTCACCCACGGCCGCTGGCTCGCGGCCCATGTCCCCGGCGCGGTGGGGCACTTCCCGGAGTTGGAGGACCACGCCAGCGTCGAGCGCAACAACAGGGAAGTGGCCTACGCCTGGCTGAGCACCCTCGGCTGACCGGCGGGCGCCGGTCGGGCCGGGCTGCCCTGCGCCTATCATCTGTGGATGGTTCGCGGAGGAAAGAAGGCCCGGCGCCTGGTGGTCGACGGTGCGACCTTCATGTGGTCCCTGGGGCACAGTCATCGCGCACTGGGCGACGGTCGGTACGAGGAGTGCTGCGAGAACCTGGACATCCGCCTGTTCAGGGCGAGGGGACGCCTCCGCATCGTGTTCCGGGCCGGGCCGGACCGGTTTGTCGCCGACGGCTACCTGGTGCCCTCCGGTGCGGTCGGCACCGAGGAGCGACGCCTGAACCTGCATGAACCCGGCACCGCCAGGGCCCTGCTCGACGAGGCACTGGCCCGGGGATGGCAGCCCGACAGTCCCGTGGCCCACCAGATCGACGGGTGGACCCTCTGCGGGGCCGGGGCCGTGGCCGTGGCCGCGCGTCGCGGCGCGGCCTCCGGCGGCTGATCCGCGGCGGGCCGGACACCGGGGCGGCCCCGGCGTCAGCGCGAGAGGTTCGCCAGCTGGGCGCCGAGGATGGCCGGGGCCTGCACCAGGGACGGCCCGTACCAAGTGAGATGGCGTCCGCTGACGAGGGCGCAGGGGATGTCAGGGAAGGCCTCGGGGCCGTCCTGGGCGGTGAAGCGGTACGGCTCGTCGGGCAGCACCACCAGGTCCGGTGCTGCGGCGAGGATCTGCGGGAGCGGGACGGCGGGGTAGCGCTCGGGATGCCGGGCGTGCAGGTTCTGGACGCCCAGGCGGTGCAGCAGGTCGCCGGTGAAGGTGTCGCGGCCGACCAGCATCCAGGGCCGGCGCCAGACGGGGATCACGGCGCGCGCCGCGTGCGTGGCGGGGACGAGGTCGTGCCAGGCTTCCCGCGCCTGGTCGAGCCAGTCCGGGCGGTCCAGGCCGCAGGCGGTGGTGAGCATCCTGTCCAGGGACCGGAAGGCCTGGTCCAGGGTGCGGATCTCGGTGACCCATACTGCCGCGCCGGCCCGGCGCAGGGCATCGAGGTCGGCGGCGCGGTTCTCCTCCTCGTTGGCCAGCACGAGGTCGGGGCGCAGCGCGAGGAGGGCCGCGATCTGCGGGTTCTTGGTGCCGCCGATGCGCTGGACAGCCAGCGGCGCGGGGTGGGTGCACCAGTCGGTGGCGCCGACCAGGAGCTCCGGTGCCGTGGCGGCCAGGGCCTCGGTCAGTGAGGGCACCAGCGAGACCACGCGGCGGACGGCGGTCAGCCGGACGCGGTTGCCCTGGTCGTCGAACGCCTCAGCCGGGTTCATCGGGCCAGCCTAGCCGGGCCCATCCGCGCCCGGTGGCCGTCGCGTTGATTATGCAGGTAAATACCTGCATAATCGGAGTGTGAGCCTCGAAGCGAGAGCGATGGACTCGGTTTTCAAAGCGCTGGCCGACCCCACCCGACGACTCCTGCTCGACCGTCTGCACGAGCAGAACGGTCAGACGCTGCGCGAGCTGTGCGATCGTCTGGACATGGCGCGCCAGTCGGCGACGCAGCATCTCGACATTCTTGAGCGGGCCAACCTCGTGACCGTCGTGCGGCGCGGACGGGAGCGGCTTCACTACATCAACCCGGGGCCGATCCACGAGATCGAGGAGCGCTGGATCTCCGGTTTCGACAGGCCCCGCCTGCAAGCGATCAGTGCCATCAGGAACCAGGCAGAGGAGTACGCCATGACCAACGGACCCACCCCCGTACCGACCTACGTCTACGTCACCTACATCCGCGCGAGTGCGGAGCAGGTGTGGCGGGCCCTGACCGACGCAGACCTGACGGCGCGCTACTGGGGACACGCCAACGTCTCGGACTGGCAGCCCGGCTCGGCCTGGGAGCACCGGCGCGTCGACGGCTCGGGCGCCGTCGACGTCGTCGGGCGGGTGATCGCGGCCGAGCCCCCGACCCGCCTGGTCATCACCTTCGAGGACACCCCTGACGCCGAACCGGCGAGGGAGCCGTCGGTCGTCACCTTCCTCGTCGAACCGCACCAGGACATCGTCCGGCTCACCGTGACCCACGAGAACCTCGCGAACCAGGAGATGCTGGGTGGCATCTCGCGTGGATGGCCGGCCGTGCTGGCGAACCTCAAGTCGCTGCTGGAGACCGGTGAGACCCTGCCGCAGGCGCCCTGGGAGATGGCCTCCGGGCACGCCTGAGACAGCACGCGCCGCCGCCCCGCCGGACGGCGAGTGGAACGCCGACCGGCGGGCGTGGGAACCGCAGGCCGACCGCGGCCCGGGCCTGGGTCAGTTCAGGTCGGGCCAGCTCAGCAGGGTTTCCAGGGTGGCGCGGTCTCCCTCGACACGCAGGCTGTCCAGAGGGAGCCGGCCGTGCAGGGTGAGCAGCAGGGTGCTCGCGGATCCGTGCAGGTCGGCGGACGTCCGGTGGCTGCCGTCCGAGATCCGTGATCCCGAAGCGGTCAGGTCGAGCAGCCAGGACGCGCCCTCGTCGGTGTGCAGGCCGACACGGACCGGCTCGTGCGGCCAGGGGCCGGTCGTTCCGTGGCTGACGCCGATGAACTCGGGGATGCCGTCGAGTGCGACAACCCCCGGGAGGGGCTGCGGAGTTCCGACGGCCAGCTGGGCGTCGAAGGCGTGCACAGCGGCCTCCTGGACCTGATGACGGGCCACGGCACCACTCGTCGTCGGTATGTCGGTACCGCCCCACCAGGTCCAGCAGGGCACCGCTGGACCGGCGGCCCGCAGGGCGGCGATCAGCTCCTCGGTGGCCGCCGCCGAACGGGCCAGCAGCGCGTCCGGCCGGTTGTCATCGCTGGGCGGCACGGCCGGGGGTTCCTCACTGGGACCGGCCGCGACCGCCGCCGCCCAGAACCGGTGCACCTCGGCAAGGTGCTCCACCAGGTCGCGGAGCGACCAGTCAGGGCAGCTGGGGACACGGACATCCAGGTCGGGGGAGCCCGTGACGCAGCTGCGCAGCGCGGCGGAGCGGTCCTCGATCAGGGCCAGCAGGTCTTCGAAGGCAGGTGTTCGGGTCATGCCTGTTTCGTATCACCCGGCACTGACAACGGCCACTTCGCTCCCACCGCCCGCAGTCTGACCTGGAGCGGAGGCGCGACGGGCTACTCCTGCCAGCCCGCCGTGGCAGCGGCGCGCCGCTGCCACTGGCTCACACCCGGGCCGTTCGGCTGCCAGCGGTGGCAGAACCGCTCCAGCGCCGCGCACTTGTCCAGCATGGCTGCCTGCCGGACCGGCCACCCGGGCACGGGCCCGCCGTAGGCGCTGAAGAGGCGGTGGAGCTCCTGGCGGTGCCCGGGGTGGTGCATCCGCACGATCCACTCGCACCAGGCCAGGTCCTCGACCGGCCGGCCGAGGTGGGCGAACTCCCAGTCGACGACGGCGGTGACCTGGAAGGTCACCGGGTCCAGGAGCATGTTGTTGGGCCCGAAGTCACCATGGACGAGGACGGTGCCGGCCTCGTGCGCACCCGCTTCGAGAACGCCCGGGGAGGTCTCCTGAATGCGGCGCAGCAGCGTCCCGCAGGCCTCCAGGACCCGCGCCGCGTGACCCGCCTCCACCAGTTCCTGGCCCGGCGTACCGGTCACGAACCCGAGCGTGAGGATCCCGTTCTCCAGACCACGGACCGGGGGCACCGGCAAGGCCCCCCGCAGCCGGGTCAGCACCGCGTACTCCCGGGCACGCCTGAGCTCCGCGTCAGGACCCGCGTAGGTCTTCTCCACCACCGACCCGTCACCGACGGTGTGGTTGGTGTAGCCGTGCTTCAGCGGACGCATCCACAGATCATCCACTGGGGTCCATCCGACCGTCGCCCGATGGCTCCCGCGCAACCTGGGCCTCCCGGAGGCGGTGGACGCGGTCACCACCCGTCTGATCGCCACCACGGACGAACCGGACTGGTACGCGGAGCTCACGGCGATCAGGGCCCCCTTCCGCATCGTCAAGCCCCGGGAGCTGATCGAGGGGGTCGGTGCGTGCCTTGTCGCAGGGAGCGGAGGTAGTCGGTGACCGCCGGGGCGTTGTCCGCGTCGGCGATCAGGCCGATGTATCCGTCCGGGCGTACCAGGACCAGGGCGTCGCGGCCGTATGCGTGCGCCACCTGCCCGGCGTCGTCGATGAGGCCGCCCGGCCCGATCAGGAAGGGCTGGACGATGTCGGAGCCGAGGCCGGTGAGGGCTGCGGCGCAGCGTTCACCGAGGCCGAGCAGGGTGAAGTGGGGTCCACGGAAGAGGTCGAACAGGCGCTTCGGGGCGCCGGTGAACGGGTCGCGGCAGGGGGCGTCCGGTGCCCGGTCACCCGGTCGCGGTCCGTCGGACCGGCTCGTGGAGTTGCGGGACAGCCGGCTCCACCGGTATCCGAGCCGGAGCTGGGTGAGTTCGGGCGAGGCCACGGCGTCCATGCCGCCACTGGACTCCCTGATCGCGGCGAGGACGGCGTCGAGTGTTTCCGAGGTGATGTCGAGCAGTCGGCGCGCGACCGGCAGCCGTTCCTCGTTGTAGGTGTCGAGCAGGTCCGGCGTGGCTGTGCCGGCCAGCACGAGGCCGAGTTTCCAGCCGAGGTTGTAGGCGTCCTGGATGCCGGTGTTCATGCCGAGGCCACCGGCGATGGGATGCACGTGCGCGGCGTCTCCGGCGAGGAAGACCCGGTCCACGCGGAGCCGGTCGACCATCCGCACGTTGACGCGGTAGCTGGAGTGCCAGGTCAGATTGCGCAGTCGCACACCGGGGATCCCGGCGATGCGGTCGAAGGTCTGCTGGAACGTCGCCAGCGTCGGCTCCAGCGGGGTTCCGTCCGGTGCGAGTTCGTGCGAGGCCTGGACCTGGAAGGCGTCGGTGCCGGGCAGCGGGCAGAGCATGATCCCGCCGTCGCGGGTGAGCCACTGGTGCCAGGCGTCGCGGCCGAGTCCGTCGACCTCGACGTCGCCGACCGCCATCAGCTGGATGTCCGGTGTCTCGCCGTGCAGGCGCAGGCCGACCTGCTTGCGGACGGTGCTGCGGCCACCGTCGCAGCCGGCCAGGTACCGCGCCCGGATCCGGGTGCCGCCGACGGTTGCGGTCACGCCGTCGGCGTCCTGGCTGATGGCACTCAGCCCGGCGCCGAGCTCGACGGCGACGCCGGCATCGGCGAGCCGCTCGCGCAGTGTTCGCTCCACCCGCCACTGGGGGATCATCAGACCGGTCGGGTAGGGGATGTCCGGTGTCGCCACCCGGTCGGCCTCCGGGTCGATCTCGGCGACGACGTCCGCGCCCCGATAGGTGCGATGCGGCAGGTGCGTGGTCCCGTGCCGCAGCAGCTCTTCGGCCATGCCGAGGTCGTCGAAGACCTCCAGGCTGCGCGGGGTCAGGCCCTTGCCGCGTGAACCCTGGGGAAAGCCGGGCGCCTGGTCGACGATGCGTACCGCAACGCCGCGCCGGGCCAGGTCGTAGGCGAGCGTGAGGCCGGTCGGGCCGGCGCCCACCACAAGAACATCAGTCTGCGTCATAGCGGGCATCCAATCGTTACCGGGTTAAAAAAGCAACCAGGTAACAAATGTTATGCTGTGTGTATGGCTGAGCCGACAGGACTGCGCGACCGCAAGAAGGCGCGCACCCGCGACGCCATCGCCGACGCGGCGATCTCGCTCTTTCTCGCGCACGGGTTCGACCAGGTGTCGGTCGCCGACATCGCCGCCAGGGCCGAGGTCTCCAAGCCGACGCTCTTCCGGTACTTCACCGCCAAGGAGGACCTGGTCCTGCACCGGATCGCGGATCACAACGGTGAAGCCGCGCGGGTGGTGCGCGACCGGCAGCCCGGCGTCTCGCCGCTGGCCGCACTGCAGCAGCACTTTCGGGCAGGCCTCGACCGCCGCGACCCGGTCACCGGCCTCAACGACCATCCCCAGGTGCTGGCGTTCCACCGGATGGTGTTCACCACGCCGAGCCTGGCCGGGCGGCTCAGCCAGTACACCCAGGACGACGAGGAGGCCCTGGCCGCCGCTCTCGGCGGTGACCTCACGGCACGGCTCCAGGCGGCACAAGTGCTCGCGGTCCAACGGGTGCTGGCCCGGGCCACCTGGCAGAGACTCGTGGCCGGCCGGACCGCCGATGACGCGTATCCCGAGGCCGTCGCGGACGCCGACCGGGCATTCGCGCTTCTCCGGACCGGCGCCCGCGACTCCGCCGAGGCCGGTTCGTAGGTGATCAGGCGGTGCCGGTGACCTGGTACCCCTCTGGCGGCCTGTCCCCATGGACTGCGTTCGCTGACCGCCTCGACGCCGCAGAGCAGTGGTGGTCCGCCGCTGTCGAGGAGCCGCGGCAGGGGCGCCGGGGCCGCGATGGCAGGTGCGGATCGGGCGGATCGCCCACTGGGCCGGGGTGCTGCGGCCGGCGGCCGCGTAGCGGACGGGTGGGAGCTCCAACCCGTCGCCGGGCACAGCCCGGTACCGCCTGCGGGCGGAACGCGCCGGGACCCCGGCGGCAGGGATGCCCTGGAGGGGCGCTCCGCTGCCGCCGGGGTGACCGGGTCAGCTGCCTGCCAGTGTGCCTGCCAGGCTGCTGGAGGTGGCGAGGCCGCCGCTGGGAGCGTCCAGCCCGGCGACCTGGGCCGGGCTCAGCGCGCTGTTCCAGGTCTCGACGTCGCTGATCTGGCCGGGGAAGTAGTCGACCTGGAGCCCGGTGTACAGGTCGCGGCCGATGTCCAGGTCACCGGCGGCGCTCCAGGTCGGCAGGCCGCTCTGGCTTCCGGCGAGGACGCCGTTGACGTAGATGTACGCGGTCTGGCTGGTCGCGTCGTACACGCCGGTGATGTGGTACCAGGTGTTCGCCGTGACCGTCGCGGTCCCGTTCGGACCGTTGATGGCCGGGCTCGTGCTGTCGTTGCTGCTGATCGCGAAGGCCCAGTTGCCGCTGTTGTACTGGAGGTAGAACGGGCTGTTGTTGGTCCCGAACTCGCTGGCCACGGTGTAGTTGGAGCTTGTGCTCGGGATCGAGGTCAGGTCGGCCCAGGCGGAGACGGTGAACGAGCCGCCGGTGTTGACCGCGTTGCCGTTGGTCTCGGCGTAGCCGCTGTTGCCGTCGAAGCTGAGGTCCGGCTGGCTGTTCCGGGTGCCCCAGGTGGAGCCGGCCTCGCTGACGTAGCCGCCGAGGCCGCCGACCGAGTCGTTGATGGTCGAGCCGGTGCCCTCGTTCAGCAGCCACTGGTGCGTCGGTGCCGGGCCGCTCTGGCCGGCCGTGCCGGCGTAGAACCACAGGCTGTTGCTCTTGTCGACGGCGTACAGGTCGGGGGTGCCGTTGCCGAGGACGTCACCGGGGCTGGTGACGGTCGGGTAGTCGGTGGGGTCGATGCCGGTGGCGATCGGGGTGCCGCCGGTGGTCGGGGTGCCCAGGTTCTCCGGGAATCCGCTGCTGTCGAAGGTGATCGGGTACTGGGTGATCGTCCCCGCCGCGTTCCTGGCCCAGAGCACCGGCCGGCCGCCGACGAGACCGGGGCCGAGCACGGTGACTCCGGACCAGCCCTGGGTGCCGATCTTGACCGGGTCCTTGAGGAAGTTGGCCCCGATCCGGCCCTGGTACAGCCACAGGGCGTCGCCCTCGACGGTCACGATGTCGTGGGTGCCGACCGCGTCACGGCTGGAGCCGGTGTAGAGGTCGCCGACGGCGACGATCTGGGTGAGGTTCTTCCAGTCGGTGGCGTCGTAACCGGTGCAGTCCGCCGTCGCGGTGACGAAGCAGCTGGTGCCGCCGCTGTCCGAGGTCACCTCGGCCTTCGTCAGGTTCACCGCGCTCGAAGGGTTCTGGAAGGCGGTGGAGCCGGTGTTCTTGTACAGGTACAGGTTGTCGGTGACCGTGTTGTAGGCCCAGATGTCGTCGCCGGGGCCGTTGCTGAAGGAACCGCCGTGGGTGACCAGGTACTGGTTCCACGGGGTCGTCCCGGCGTCCGGACTGTCCGCCTTGGGGCTGAGCACGGTCGGGGCGGCGGCCGGGTCGCTGTCACCGGGGTGGAGCAGCAGCGCGCCGCTGGTGGCCCCGGCGGTGACCAGGTCGGGGATGCCGTCGCCGGTGAGGTCGCCGAAGGTGACCTTGGCTCCGGGGAACCAGGGCAGGTAGAAGGAGTAGCTGGTGGAGGCGGAGCGGTTGCCCGCCGCGTCTGCGGCCTGGACGTAGACCGTGGTGGTGCCCCAGTCGGTGGGCTGCACGGTCAGCGGGGCCGCGCCGCCGGTGGCGGCCAGGAAGGTCCCGCCGTTGGTGGGCACGGGGGAGTTGACGGAGTAGTAGAAGCCGGTGACCCCGGGGCCGTTGGGGTCGGTGCTGCTGAGATTCAGGACGCCGCTGTTGTTGCCGGCCTGGAGGAAGCGCTTGGTGGTGCCGGTGGCGCTGCCCGACGGCGGGAAGTCGGTGGAGGTGACGACCGGGACGCTGGGCGGGCTCTGGACCGCGGTGAAGGTGCAGGCCGCCGAGGCAGCCACCGAGGTGAAGTACTGGTCGCTGGAGGTCACGGTCCAGGAGTACTGGTGTCCGCTGGTCAGGGCCGGGGTCTGGACCTGGACGGTGGCGCCGGAGACGGCCCAGCCGCTGGAGGTCATCGTCGGCAGGGTCTGGTCGGCGGTGACGTCCGTGAGGGTGAAGATGCCCTGCATCTGGGCCCCGGGGACCTGGCTGGTCAGGGTCGCGCTGAGGGTGGCGGCATTGGTGCCGCCGGTGTTGGCCATCGGCAGGTAGCCGGTGGCCGAACCGCCGCACGGCTGGCTGGCGCCGGTGGCGGTGACCGGGGTGGGGCTGGCCGCGGTGGCGGTCGGGGTGTTGGGCCTGATGTCGTAGGTCGTGGTGATGGTGGGGTTGCTGTTGAACCTCACCAGGGTGTTGGCCGTCGACTCGTTGCCGTACAGGCCCCAGGTGAGGGTGGTGTTGTTGCCGGACGCGAGTGCCTGCATCTCACCGGTGATGTCGAAGGCGTAGCTGTTGACCCCGCAGCTGCCGTCGGTGGCGACCGTGTAGTTGTTGATGTTGTTCACCTTGCTGGGCTGGCTGCTCCAGCTGGACGGGTCGGGGATGCCGCTGGTCGAGTAGAGGTAGATGGGCTCGGAGATGCCGCAGCCGCTCTGCGAGGAGTAGACCTCGGAGATGTTGATGACCGAATGGGTGATCTGGTCGTTGGAGCCGACCCCGCCGAGGCTGTCCTGGTAGAAGGAGCGATAGGCGCCGGGGCAGCTGGTGCCGGTCTCCACGTTGCCGACGCCCAGCCCCTCCTTGGCGGTGCTGCTGCTGTCGTAGTTGTTGTAGCTGGGGCAGCCGGCCTGTACCTCGGTGAAGTTCATCTCGCCGCCGGTGGCGGTCGGCAGGGACCAGGTCGGGTCGATGAACTCCGGGAGGGCCGGTGTCCCGTTGCCGAGGCGGGCCGCGCCGCTGTCCAGGGTGATGCCGGACGCGGTGAGCGACGTCGGCAGCTTGGCTATGTCGGAGTGGCGTCCCGGGCCTGCCGGTCCGGCGGTGGCGGCGATCGCGGTCTCGGGGGCGTCGGCGTTGGCGTGGCCGTGGGCGGCCGAGTCCCAGACGGCCGGGACCGGCGCGGACAGGACCACCGCGCCGGTCCTGGAGTCGGTGGCGGTCAGGTTGCCGGCGGCGTCCTGCTTGAGTGTCAGGCCCTTGAGGCCGGTGCTGAAGGTGATGCTCGACGCCGCCCTGGCCGCCGCGGCGGTGCGGGCGGTGAGGACCTCGCCGAAGCCGCCGTCGGTCTGGGCGGTGACGGTCAGGTCCAGGCCCGGGGTGATGTTCCGGTAAGTGGCCGTGGCACCGCTGAGCACCGGGGCCGGGAGGGTGAACGGCAGGCTCAGGGAGATGGCGTGCCCGGAGTCGTCGGTCAGCGAGATCAGCGGCCCGGTACCGCCGGGGGACAGTTCCAGTGCGCTCTGGGCGGCGGTGGTGACGATGCGGCCGTCGGGGCCCTTTCTCAGGGTGGCGTCCAGGTTCACCCAGGCACCGGTCCTGCTCCTCATCCGGGTCGGCCGGGTGGAGGTCACGGTGGTGAAAGACCCGTCGGAGTTGGCCCGGGTCAGTGAGGTGGCCGTGGTCATCGTGTCGACGGTCACCGGCTTGCCGGTGGCTCTGGCCCGGGCCCGGGCGCTGACCTGGGCCTGGAGCCGGGCGTCGGCGGCGGGCTCGGCGCCGGCCGGGGCCTTGGCGGCCACGGGGCCGGTCTGCCTGGCCACCGGTGCGGACACGGCGTCGGCGTGTGCTGTGGCGATACCGGTGAACGCGAGCGCCGCGGTGAGCAGGGTGCTGATCGCGCCTCTGGCTGTGCGGGGTCCTGCCATGGTTCGTCCCCCCATTCTTCTACGTGGATCGGTGCGGAATCCCGGACGCCTGTGTGCGCCCACCGGCGATATTCACATGTCCGCGCCCCGCGGCGGCGGTGAGCCGAAAGCCAATGTTCCGTCAGATTCCAGTAACGCTCAAAGACCCTTCCTGATTCGGTAAACGGCGACGAATGCGTCCCGTACCGAGGTCGGTGGGCCGTGCTTTGCTGGGCATTCCCTGCGTGTCTGACAAACGTGCTATCTGGACGAGGAGCAAGTTCTGCGATGAGTCGAATATCCTCAGTGAACCGCCGGAGACCGCACCGAATGCACGGTGTGGTGGCTTTCGTGGTCGCGGCGGCGATGGCGATGACTGGAGCCGGGGCCACCGCCGCGCAGGCGGCGGCTGTGACGGGTCATCAGAAGACCAAAGTCTGGGCCGGCTTGACCAAGCCGCAGCAGACACCGTCGGTCCGGGGAGCGGCGACGGCCAGGGCGGTCCTGACGCCTGCTCAGAAGCAGGCACAGGCCGATGCGCCCAAGCCTTATGCGGCACCGGCCGTGGTGTGGCCGAGCGGTTCGGCGACGACGTCCCTGGTGTCGGCGGCGGCCGTGCGTACCCCGGCCGCGGTGAAGGCCGGTTCGCTGCCGGTGTCGGTCGCGTCGCTGGGCAGCGGCGGTTCAGCCGCCAGGTCCGTCTCGGTGTCGGTCGCCCCGCATGCCGCGGCGACGGCGGCGGGTGTCAGCGGCGTGGTCTTCCAGGTCTCCCGGGCCGACGGTGCGGCCGGTGCCTCACCGGTGTCCGTGTCGCTGGACTACGCCTCGTTCGCCGCGGCCTACGGCGGCGGCTGGCAGGACCGGCTGAAGCTGGTCGAGCTGCCGGCCTGCGCGCTGACGACTCCGCGGGTGGCGGCGTGCCGGGTGCAGACCCCGGTGCGGTTCTCCCAGGACTTCGCCAAGCAGACGCTCACGGCCAGGGTGTCGGTCGGTGCCCGTGGCACGGCGGCGGACCCGGTGAGGACCGGGGCGGCGGTGGCCGCGCCGATGGTGCTGGCCGCGACCTCGTCGGGGTCCGGTTCGGTCGGCAACTACACCGCTACCAGTCTCTCCGCGGCCGGGACGTGGGCGGCCGGGGGCGACTCCGGTGACTTCACCTATTCGTATCCGGTCACGCTGCCCAAGGCGGCGGCCGGGCCGACGCCGGACGTGACCCTGGGGTACGACTCGGGCAGTGTCGACGGGAAGACGTCGGCGACGAACGCCCAGGCGTCCTGGATCGGTGACGGCTGGGACTACACGCCGGGGTTCATCGAGCGCTCGTACCTGCCGTGCTCGCAGGACGGGATCAGCAACTCCGGGGACCAGTGCTGGGGCGGGAACGAGGTCCAGCTCTCGCTGGGTTCGCACTCGGCGACGCTGGTACTGGACTCCAGTGGCGTGTGGAAGTCGCAGAACGACGACGGCACGGTGGTCACCGAACTGCACAACCAGGGCAACGGCGCCTATGACGGCGAGGCCTGGGAGGTCGTCACGCCGGACGGGACCCAGTACTACTTCGGGACGTCCACGCTTCCCGGCAGCTCGACCGGAGCCTCGACGAACAGCGTGCTGACCGAGCCGGTCTACTGCCCGAAGGCCGGTGACGGGCCGATGGTGCCCGTCCTGGCCTCGTGCAACACCTCCGCGCAGGGCGCCAAGTCGGTTGCCGTGAACATGGGTTACCGCTGGAACCTGGCCTATGTGGTGGACCCGCACGGGAACCTGCAGACCTACGACTGGACGCCGGAGACGAACTACTACTCCATGGGCTCCGGCCAGAACCCCGGCAACGGGGTGAACACGGTGTACACCAGGAGCAGTTACCTGTCCTCCATCTCCTACGGCTACCTGCTGTCCGACGCCGTCGCCGGTGCCAAGCCGGTGGACGTGGTCAACTTCGGTGTATCCGAACGGTGTGTCACCTCGACGACGGTGTGCACCGCCTCGAACCTGTCCGCCTCGACCGCGTCCAACTGGCCGGACCTGCCGTTCGACCTGATCTGCGCGCAGACCGGGACCTGCTCCAACACCTCGCCGTCGTACTTCTCCAACAAGCGGCTCACCCAGATCTCCACGCAGGTGCTGGTGGCCGGGGCGTACAAGCCGGTGGACTCCTACGCGTTGACGCAGATGTTCCCGGCACCGCAGGCCGGTGTGGTCACCAGCGGGGTGTCCTCCGCCAACCAGGGTGACGGCACGGTGGCGGTGATGTGGCTCTCCTCGATCCAGCGCACCGGGCTGGACACGCTGGGCGGCGGGACCTCGGTCACCACGCCGCCGGTGACGTTCCTGGCGGACGAGATGCCCAACCGGGTGGACGGCCAGCTGTCCGACGGCACGACACCACCGGCGCTGTACCGGCCGAGGATGGACTCGATCACCACCGAGTCCGGGTCGCAGATCGTGGTCTCCTACGGCTACCAGCCGAACCAGCAGTGCTCCCGGGTGCAGAACACGATGCCGGCCGGTCCGGACAGCAACACGATGAACTGCTTCCCGGTGTACTGGACCGACTCGGGCAGCAGCTCGTCGAGTTCCAACAACCTGGTGCTGGACTGGTTCAACAAGCCAGAGGTCACCGAGGTGACCGTGAACGACCTGGTGGCCCCGGCGGCCTGGTCGGAGACCCAGGTCACCAAGTACTCCTACGCCGGCATCGCCTGGCACCGGGACGACTCCCCGCTGACGCTGCCGGCCGACCGGACCTGGGGCGACTTCCGCGGCTACCGCACGGTGACCACCACAACCGGTGCGGCCTCGGCCGAATCGGTGCCGACGCAGACGGTCACCACGTACCTCCAGGGGATGGACGGGGACTACAAGGCCGACGGAACACAGCGGTCGGTCACCGTGCCGGACTCGGTCGGGGACAACGTGACCGACTCGAACTGGCTCGCCGGTCAGACGCTGGAGACCGACACCCTGCTCGGGGCCGGCGGAACCGTGGAGTCCAAGACCGTCGACGGGCCCTGGACGTTCTCGACGACCGCGACCGAGACCCAGGCCGAGTCGATGCCGTCGCTGGTGGCCCGGATGGGAGCGACCAGCGAGTCCCGCAGCTACCAGCTGATGCACGACGGGACCTGGCGCAGGACCGAGACCGACACGGCGTACGACTCCTCCGGCCGGGTGACCACCACGGATGCCAAGGGCGACGGGACCGCCGCGGATCCGGAGGTCTGCAGCACCACCTCCTACGCCACGGAGGCGGCGACGGACCCGAATCCGAACATGCTCCGCTACGCGGACGAGGTCAAGGCCGTCCAGGGCAGCTGCGGGACCACGGCGACCACCGGTAACACCGTCTCGGACACCCTGAGCTACTACGACTCGGCGCCCTTCGGTTCGCTGACCGGGCCGGGGAACATCACCTCGACCTCGACCGTGGACTCCTACGACTCCTCCGGCAAGCCGGTCTACATCCCCGAGGGGAGCAAGCAGTACGACAGCTACGGGCGGGTCACCCAGAGCACGGACGCGAAGGGGAACGTGACCTCGGTCGTATACTCGGCTCCGGGTGCCTCACCGGCGACGGTCACCACAACCGGTCCGATGACCACCCCGAAACCGTGGACCACCTCACAGACCCTCGACCCGGCCCGGGGCCTGCCGGTGGCGGCGACCGACGTCAACGGTGAGCTGACCACCGAAACCTACGACGGGATGGGCCGGCTGACCGCGGAGTGGTCCCCGCTGCACTCCCAGAGTGCCGGTGCCCCGGCGGACAGCACCTTCGCCTACGCGGTCAACGGGACGTCCGGGCCTTCGACGACCTCGACCTCCAAGCTGCGGGACGACGGATCGTACGCGACCACCGTCGTGCTGTACGACGGGCAGATGCGGCAGATCCAGTCCCAGGCGCCGACCGCCGACGCCGAGGCCGGTCGGCTGATCACCGACACCCACTACAACTCGCTCGGGCAGACGGTGAAGACCACCGGCGCCTACTACGACCAGACCACCAGCCCGTCCACGACGGTGTTCGTACCGGCGAACGACAGTGTGGTCCCGGCGGAGACCGAGACCTTCTTCGACGGCATGGGCCGGACGGTGAAGTCCCTGGCGGTCGCGTACGGCGTGAACCAGAACTCGACCGTCACCGCCTACCCCGGGACCGACCAGACCGACGTCACGCCGCCGCCCGGCGGCACGGCCACCAGCACCTTCACCGACGCCCAGGGCCGCACCTCGGCGACCTGGCGGTACAACACCCCCGCGCCCACCGACAAGGCCGCCGACGCGGTCGTCACCTCGTACACCTACACCCCGGCCGGCAAGCTCGCCACGATGAGCGATGCCGGCGGGAACCAGTGGGTGTACAGCTACGACCTGCACGGCCGGCAGATCAAGAGCGTCGACCCGGGCGCCGGAACCAGCACCACGACCTACGACGCCGACGGCAACACCGCGTCGTCGACCGACGCCCGCGGCACCACGCTGTCGTACAGCTACGACGCGCTGAACCGGAAGACCGCCGAGTACAACACCACCGGCGGCGCGCAGCAGAACAGCGGCGACGAACTCGCCGCCTGGACCTACGACTCGCTGGAGAAGGGCCAGCCCACCGCGCAGATCCGCTACGGCAACGGCGCCGGTGACGCCACCCGGACCTACACCACCGCGGTCACCGGTTACACGCCGCTGTACCAGTCCACGGGCACGAGTGTCACCATCCCCAGCTCGGAGGGAAAGCTGGCCGGGACGTACGCCTCCAACAGCCAGTACACCCAGGAGACCTCGGAGCTGACCGGCACCACGTACAACGCCGAGGGCGCCCTCCCCGCCGACCAGGTGAACTACACCTACACCCTGTCGGGACTGCTGAACGGGTACAACGGCAACAACGTCTACCTCAACGAGGTCTCCTACACCCCGTTCGGCGAGGTCTCCGGGACCAACTTCGGCCTGTGGGGCGATGAGCTGAACCGGGCGGAGGTCTACGACCAGTCCACCGGACTGCTGCTGACGGTCAGCGACCAGGAACAGAACCTGTCCGCGCCGTTGCAGACGACGAACTACACCTACAACCAGGCCGGGGCGATCACCTCGGAATCCGCCGCGCAGTACGGGGTACCGACGGCCGACACCCAGTGCTTCGGCTACGACCAGCAGAACCGGCTCACCTCCGCCTGGACCGACACCAACGGGGTGACCTCCACCACCGGCTCCACGACGGCGCAGGTCCAGGGCATCGGCGGCTGCGACGACAGCGCACCGGTGGCCGGCAAGGTGACCGGGGGACCGGCCCCCTACTGGCAGACCTACTCCTACGACGCCCTGGGTGACCGGGTCGGTGAGACCCAGCACGACACCTCGGTCTCCTCCACCGCGAACAACGTCACCCAGACCCTGAGCTACCCGGGCTACAACCAGGCCACCGGCGCCAGCACCACCGCCACCACACCGGACGCGGTCCAGACCGTGGCCACCAGCGGCCCGAACGGCACCGCGACCACCAGCTACGGCTACGACCAGGCAGGGAACACCACCAGCCGCGCGGTCACCAGGACCGGGACCATCCAGGCACCGGCCGGCCAGAGCATCGGCTACAACGCGGAAGGCCAGACCCAGAGCGTCGAGAACA
>Ga0302311_10001693_pt1 | contig 25702 bp, 24 predicted proteins | sample III_Palsa_N1_3_FD_200449 | JGI IMG/M metagenome (GOLD analysis project Ga0302311, IMG submission 200449) | Peat permafrost microbial communities from Stordalen Mire near Abisko, Sweden - III_Palsa_N1_3 | ecosystem: Environmental > Terrestrial > Soil > Palsa > Peat permafrost | place: Sweden... | reverse complement strand
ATGGGGAGATCCGGCATTGGAGCGGCGACGGCCGGCAGTTGGGGCTCGTCGGCAAGCAGTCGAGCTGGGCCTGGGCACTGGCAGAGGCAACGGACGGCCAAGTGGCCTGCGCCTGCGAAGACGGGCGTGTTACCTTCTGGCGACCAGGACGCGCGGAACCCGCGCAGACACTGGCCGGCACGACACCGCTACGCACGCTGGCCATCAACGCGACCGGGTCCATGCTCGCGACCGGCGATACGACAGGCACGATACGCGTCTGGAGCTCGCAAGGCGGCGCCTGGCGAGTTGAGCGCGCGATCCCAGCCCATACCGGTGCAGTGCGTCGCCTGCGCCTGCTGGCCGACGAGTCGCTTGTCTCCGTCGGCGAGGATGGCTTTGTGCGCGGATGGAAATTGAACGACGGCAGTGGGCAGACGTTGGGTCGCCACGACAACTTCGCGACCGACCTGCTTCAGTCAGGGCAGACCCTGTTCAGTTGTGGCTACGATGGCCGCATCCAGCAGTTCGCCGCGCGGCCTGCCGCGACGACGATTTGAGAGTGCTCACCTTGATTGATCTTGAGACCGCTTGGGCAAGGCACTGGGCGATGTTGCGCTTACCTGCGCCCGCGACCTTGCTACCAGGAATCATCGCCCGCTGGGACGAACCCCACCGCCGCTATCACTCGCTGCAGCACCTGTGCGAGTGCCTGGCGCTGTTCGAGGAGAGCCGCACCCTGGCCAGCCATCCCGGCGAGGTGGCGATCGCGCTGTGGTTCCACGACGCGGTCTACGAGACTCGCGAACACGACAACGAAGACCGGAGCGCCAAGTGGGCGGCGCAGGCGCTGACCGACGCGGGCGCTTCAGGCGACGCGGTCGTGCGCGTGCAAGCGCTGATCATGGCCACCAGACATGACGGAGCGGCAGCAACCGCCGACGCACGCCTGGTAGTCGACATTGATCTTGCGATCCTGGGCGCCGCGCCAGCCCGCTTCGCCGAGTACGAACGCCAGATCCGCGACGAGTACGCGCACGTGCCAGAGCTCGTGTTCAGAGCCAAGCGGGCCGAGATCCTGCGCGGGTTCCTGCTGCGCGAGCCGCTGTTCGCGACGCCGGCCTTCGCAGCGCGCTTCGAGGTGGCGGCGAAGACGAACCTCGAAGCGGCGGTCACGTCTCTCGCCTGAAGCCTGCCCCGCGAAGTCGCGCCATCAGCCTTCCCTTTAGCCGACCTCTGTAACAGTCCGGTCTTGGCCGGCTGCGAGCCTTCGTCGGTGGACTCCCGGGCGGCCGCAGGTCGCACCTCTATGCTAATCTGCGACTCGGTAGCCGTCACCTGCCGTGCGCGCCCTCCGGGGTATGACGAAGACGGCATGTCCCCGAGTTCGCCTTTCGTGTTTTCCTCACGGGCGGTCCGCCAAGCGCACGCCGGCTTCGACGCCCGAGGAGAGAAACATGGATGCTCGACAGCTCAAACTGCTGGGGGCGCGGGTGCGCGAACTGCTCGCTGAATGGGACATCGCGATCTCGCACGGCCAGGCGCTTGATCTCGTGGCGGCGCTGCCAGGGCTTCGCGATTGGCCAGAGGTCATCGCTTTTCCCGACCGAGTGGCCGCGTGTGACATCGACCTTGACGCCACGAGCAGGCTCGGCCGCCGGATTGGGGCGAAGTTCGGCCAGCGGTTGGCGCCGCGCGTCGCGAGTCGGCTTGACGCCGTCCACCTGATGGATCGATTGGCTCCCTGGGCCATTGTTGAACCCCGTGGTGCAAGACAGCGCGAACGGCTAATCGTCGCCTGCGGCGATTCGGCGCCGGGTGGCGTGCGCGTTGCGGGAATCGCAGACCGCGTGGAGAGAACCTCGCAGCAGTTGGTGTGGGGGCCCGTGCCGCTTCGGGACGACCCAGTCGAGTTTCTTGCAGCCAGGTTCGCCGCATGGGACTCCGACCTCAACACCACCGACCAGCCTGAAGACTGGGAACGGGATGCCACCTCGCCGAAGATCGCTCGCCACCAGAGTTGGGAACACCACCTCGCCGCCTTCCACGAATACGACCGCATCGAGTTGTGGATCGATCCCCAGCCGAACGCCCAGCTTCAATTGCTGCAGTTGCTCGACTGGCTGGGCCGTCAAGATGCGCTCGGGGAGAAGGTTTTCTTGATGCAGGCAGACGATCCGATCGGCGGATGCAGGCCCTTCGGTATCCGCAGCCTGCGTCCGCGGATCGTGAAGGTCGAGCAGCGTCAGTTCGAGCTCGCTGCGCGTGCTTGGCGCGCCTTCTGTGAGCCAACGCCGCAGTCGTGGCTCGACCTGTTGTCTTCGGATCTGGAAGCTCTTCCACGGTTGCGCGCGACTGTGCGGGCGCTGCTCGCCGAGCTGCCGGCAATGGCAACAGGGCTGCGAGCGACCGAACGCCGGTTGTTGGAACGTCTTGCCGAAAGCGGTGCGACGTGGATGAGCGTTTTTCCCAATATGCTCAGGTTCGACGAAGTTCGGGTTTTCAGCTACTGGGAGCTCGGGCGGCTGCTGGACGGCCTTGAACGCGGTTCGAGCCCGGCGATCACGGGACTGCCCGACGGCCCGTTCAACATGGCCTTGCACGACGACTCGGCGCGCTTGAAGGAATACCAGCTGAGCGAGCTCAAGCTGTCACCCTTCGGCGAGGCACTACTGCGCGGTGAAGAAGATTTTGTCCGCACCCGCGCAGTTCGATTCTGGTGGGGCGGCACGAAGGTGACGTCCACGCGCTTGTGGCGATGGGACGAGCCGACGAGCTCGCTGAGTCTCTCCCGAGCTTCCTAGCGAACCCAATCGTTGCAACTCGGTGCACTGCCCGATACCCGTCATTCGCGACCGGCGGCTGATGGCCGGCTGCGGGCCTCGACGGTCGGCCCTTCAACTCGGTTCATACGGTTCGGTCGGCGTGCCCTGATGGAAACTCATCTGCCAGCCGACGTCGGAGCACTGCCAGATCGACGATCGTAGGGTATGTCGATGCAGCGTTCCGTCGGGAAGCGCATGCGCTGAGCGATAGGTAAGCAATGCGACATCGGCGGCCAGGCGCCGCACGAGGAAGTTGTCGGCCACCACGCGCGCATGCTGTGCTGCAGACGGCAGACGCGAGACTATGTCGGCCTTCGCGTAGGCGGTGCCCGAGCGGCCGAACTCATGGAATTCTTCGTGGAGGAGCGCGTCGAGACGAGCGGCGTCGCCGCGTACGACAGGCTTGTGCAGATCGACCTCAAGCGCTTGAAGCTGGCTGAGAAGAGATGCTTCTGGATGCTGCATTGGAAATGATGCCTTCGTGGTCGAACGGTGCCCGCGGCCAGTTACCTGCGGCGGCGGTGCCAGTCTATCCGGGTGCCCCTGACTCGGCGTACACCCCGAAACCTGTCACTCGCGAACGGCGGCACTTGGCCGGCATGCGTCCTCCAGTTCCAAGGGCAGGCAGATCGGCAACCCTATCGAACGAGGTCGTATCCGAGCAGCGTTTCCATCTGGCCGACGCCATCGCAGTCGGGCCGATTCGCCGCGAAATGCGAGTGCTCGGTGTCGGCGTAGCACTGATAGAGCGGCTGCGTGTCCGGCTCCCGCGCCGCGAAGACCCACCCCGCCGTGCGCAGGCGTCGATAGGCGTGCGCCTCGCAAAAGCCCTTCTTGGCCAATAGGTGGTCGGGGTGTCCGGGCCGATCGCTGACGCAGTCCTCCAACTCCTCCGACGGATAGCCGGAGGGGGCTGCCGTCATGAGATAGCCCGATGTGGCCTCGAGCTCGTAGCCCGCGTCGTTGCCGGGCACGGGCGCCGTCGTCGACCAGCGGTCGCGCAACGCGGCGTTGCGCCAGCGGGCCAGCAGCACGCCGACCTGCGAGGAGACGGGCGCCTGCGAGGTGGACACCGTCACCTCGCGGAACACGAGATATTTCTTGTCGCTTCCCTCATCGGGCTGGATGTACGCATGGACCATCAGCCACGCGTTGCTCAGCTGATTGGTGCCCGTCCCGGCGTCGAGGATGACCGGATAGAAGACGAGTTCCGACGGCGCGGGCCGTTTCCATTCGCCGGGATCGACGGCCAGCAACGGCGCGCGCAGCGGCGTGAACGTCGTGTGATCGCTGCTCAGGAACACGCCCAGGCCGCCGGGCACCCAACCGGTCAAGACGACCTGGCCGGTGGTCGTCCAGCGCGCCGCGCTGGCGCCCGATCCGGCCAGGAGCCGCGTCGCGTCGCCGCCCAATCCGGGCTGGCTCCATGTGCCCTGGAAGAATTTCATCCAGTGGCCCGGGCGCGGGTTGGCGACCGGCGCCCGCGCGGCGACCAGCGCGCCATCCCTCGGGCGAAAGCAGTACGCGTAGTAGTAGCCGTCCGCCCCGTTGATCGCCGTGCAATCGCCTTCGCCCGTGTTCCTGTTCGCCGTCGGGGCGTCGGTGCCGGTGATGATCTGGCCCAAGGCGGTCCAGCTCAGGCCGTAGTCCGCCGAGACGGCGAGCGACATGGACTTGTGCGTCTGGCCGACCTGATACTTACACGCGGTCTCATCATGGACGAAACCGAGGACGGAGGTACCGTCCAGCTCGGCATGGTTCAGCCACTGGCCACACGAGTCGTAGGTGCCGGGCGCGCCCGGACGCAGCACGGTGCGCTCGGGGCCGCCCATGTCCGATGGACGTCGTCCATCGATGGCCCGCGTGTCGCCATGGGCGTCGAAACCGCGAAAGCCTCCGTCGGGCAGCGGGATCTCGGTGAAGCGGTTGTCGGCCATGTCACCCGCCGGCCCGCGCACGACGTACGGCAGTCCGACGCGAATCTGGATGCACTCGATGCAGGGCGCGTCCTTGGCCGATACGGCTTCTGCCGCACCGCTCGCCGTCGCCCAGCTCAAGGCCAGGGCCGGCAAGATCAGCTTCATCGAGAGTCGATGATCAATCGCTCCTGCCATGTGTCTGCTCCTTGTCATTAGCCCCTTCCGGCGCACGCGAGGGTCGGTGCTTCCGACCTTCAGAATGGCGATGGCTTGTTGAAAATGATGAGCACGCTCGCGATCTGCCCGCTGGGCCGCCCAGTCCACACTCGACTGTCCGGTGCAGGGGATGGCGGGTAGCCTATCCGGAAGCGGACCTGTTCTTACGCCTGCTTCTGGCCGACCTCGGCCGCCGAGCGATTGTCAACCTTCGTTCGCCGGGTCAGATCTATTGCCGCGAATCCTCGCCCAGAACCGACCCATTGCTCGGTAGATCCAGGCGAACACAAGGACGACGGCGCCGAGTGTGGCGAGGCCCAGCATGATCGATTCACGAAAGAACAACTCCAGGAACCCGACGATTCCAAGCGGACGCCTGATCTCGCGTGCATAGCTGACCGCCTCGAACATCGCCCATACCACGACGCAAACTGCGATGGCCAGAACCAAGAGCTCGGCGCCCTGCGAGCGCGGACTGCTACGACCCCAGTCTGGATCTCGTTGGCCTGCCATCGTCCAAGGATAGCTCCGATCTGTACTGCCCGAAAGCTGCCCTTGGTGAGGGACTGCTCCTGGCCGAACTGCGACGTCACCGTCGATGCCGAAGTTCAATTCCAGCCTGCATCGAACGGCGCCGACAACTAATAGGTCTTGTACGGAAGGAACTTGCCGGACATGGTGATTGACACACGCTCGCCCATCGAATTCGCCTCACGCTTCAGCTCCATCTTGAAGTCGATCGCCGACATGATCCCGTCGCCGAACTCCTCGTGAATGAGTTCCTTGAAGGTCGTCCCTTAGACGCTGACCAGCTCGTGGAAGCGGTAGATGAGCGGGTCGGTCGGCACCGAGGTGGGCAAGCTGCCCTTGTAAGGCACCACCGTCAGCCACCTCTTCTCGTCCTCGCTGAGACCGAAGATCTCACCGACCACACCAGCCTGCTCAAGCGTCAGCGTCATCTGGCCCAGGCAGGCGGCCGTGACCCATTCCTTGCTCAGCCCGACCTTCACGGCCACGTCGACCCACTTGATGCTCTTCGTGACCGTGGCGGTGACGATCTTCTCGGTAACTTCGATGCGGCTCATCCAATGCTCCTTGTTTCAACTGAAGGTGACCGGGAACGCAGGTCGCACGTCGTAGGCGGCTTCCAGGGCCGGGCTCACGTCAGCCCGCATCCTTCAAGCGCACCTGCACCGAGCGAGCTTGGCCACGAATCGAAACGGCGTCTGCACTGCACGCGAATTTACTCCGATGCAGACCTTCGCGACAAAGGTCATGCGGACGGCGAGGCTCCGGGTTCCTCCCCGTGGACGAGGTCGTGGACGCAGGCTTTCTCACCTTGCAGTCGACCCTGACACCACGGGACGAAGCGGCGATGCGGTTCGTGAGCGAGTAGCCTGCGCCAAAGCCGCCCTTGGTCGAGCCACCAGTTCAGCAGCCTGCCTCAGCGATGCCGGCCGCCTCCTTCAGGAAGTCCGACACCTGCACGGTGGGGATGTGCGACGTGAGCGGGACCGAGACGTCGTACTTCTCGACGACGACCAGGCCGGATCGCGGCATCACGAGAATCCACTGGCCGAACAGGCCCCAGGCCATGTACGAGCCCTGCAGCGGCGAGCCGTCGCCGCCCTGGGGCACCCACCACATCATCCCGTAGCCGACGCCGCGCTGCGCCGCGTGCGCCGGGTGCATCTCGGAAGGCGGCGTCACTTGCGTCGTGATGGTGTGCACCCAGTCGGCGGGCACCAGCTGGCGGCCGTTCCAGCGGCCATCGGCCAGCATCAGCTCGCCGACCTTGGCCATGTCGCGGGCGGACAGGTGGAAGGCATAGGCGAGGTGCTGCGACCGCGTCGGGTCGCCGGCGTAGTGCTGGCTGTCGCGCCGAAAGTCCTCGAGTTCAAGGGGGCGCGCGATGTCCGCGTCGAAGGCGTTGTAGATGTCGCGCCCGGTGAGCTGCACGTAGACCGCCCCCGCCGCATTGAAGTCCCAGTTGTTATAGATGAAGTAGGTACCCGGTCGCTGCGATCCGCGGGCTGGCACGGCGGCCGCGTCGTCGCCGCCGTTCGCGGCCGGGTGGTAGACGCCCGAGCGCGCCTCGATCAGGTCCCGGATGCGCGCCTGCCGCTCGATCGGCAGCAGGCCGCCGATGTCGTCGAAGTGCAGGTCGTCCAGCGTCGTATCGAGCTTGATCCGGCCGTCTGCCACGGGTTGGCCGTACAACATGCCCAGCAGGCTCTTGCGAATGGAGGCGACCTGCGTCGCGTGGTCGACGGGGCCGTCGCTGAACACGACCTGGTCGCCGCGCACGGCCAGCAGCGTGGTCATCGGCAGTCCGTGCAGCCGTCCCCGCAGTGTCTCGAGGTATGTGCGGCAGGTGCCCGATTGCGCAGCTTGCCCGTCCGCATGCCAGTAAGGCGATGGCGGGATGGCGGCGGCGGTCTCCACGGCCGGCGCAACGGGACGCGTGCTGCAGCCGGCGCCGAACGCGAGCGCCGCCAAGGTGGCGAAGGCGGTCACGCACTGCGCGACGCGGAGGGAGGGGTGCTTCATGACGGCATGACCTGCGGGCAAGGTTGCGAAGGCGTTTCCGGCGCGGCGGCGATCAGGCACCGATGGGCAGGATGTCGATCCGGCCTTCCTCGATCGCGTGGCAGGCGACGCGCGACGCGCCGTGCACGCGCAGGCGCGGCCGCTCGGTGCGGCAGCGCTCGTTGGCGTGGGCGCAGCGCGGGTTGAACGGGCAGCCCGGCGGGGGATTCATCGGGTTGGGCACCTCGCCGCGGATCGGTGCGCGCCGGGCGCCGAGCGCCGCCGGATCGGGGATCGCGTCGATCAGCTGCCGCGTGTACGGATGACGCGGACGCTCGAAGATCTCGTCGCGGCCGGCGATCTCCACCAGCCGGCCAAGGTACATGACGCCCACCTCGTGGCTGACGTGCCGCACTACCGCGAGGTTGTGCGAGATGAACAGGTAGGTGAGCCCACGCGCGTGCTGCAGGTCCGACATGATATTCAGGATCTGCGCCTGCACCGAGACGTCCAGCGCCGAGGTCGGCTCGTCGCACACCAGGAACTCGGGTTGCGTGGACAGCGCCCGCGCGATCGAGATTCGCTGCCGCTGTCCGCCCGAGAACTCGTGCGGATACTTGCGCGCATCGGCGGGCGACATCCCCACCGACACGAGCAACGACGCGACCATGTCCGCGAGTTCGCGCGCGTCGCGCACCAGGCGGTGCACGCGCAGCGGCTCGCCGACGATGCGCCCGACCCGCCAACGCGGATTGAGGCTGGCGTACGGATCCTGGAAGATCATCTGCACGCGCCGCCGCAGCTCGCCGCGCGCCAGCGATGCGCGCGTCACGGCCGCGCCGTCGAACGTGACGCGGCCACCGTCCATCGCATGCAGGCCGACGAGGCAGCGCGCCAGGGTGCTCTTGCCGCACCCCGACTCGCCGACCAGGCCCAGCGTGCGGCCGCGCGGGATCTCGAAGCCGACGTCGTCGACGGCATGCACGACGCGGCGCGGCGCGCCGGCGAGTCGCGCCATCCAGGGCTGCGGCAGCACGAAGTCCTTGCACAGGCCTTCGACCACGAGCAACGGTTGGCCGGACATGTCTCTCTCCTTGTTCATGGCGCGTTGCGCGCGTCTTGCGCGTGCAGCCAGCAAGCGGCCTCGGCGCGCGCGACGCGGACCAGCGGCGGTCGCCGCACGCCGCACGGCTCGAAGGCCTGCATGCAGCGCGGGTGGAACACGCAGCCATCGGGGATGGCATCCAGGCGTGGCATCGCGCCGTCGATCTGCGCGAGCCGCTGAACGCGCTTGCCCAGCGACGGAATGGCGGCCATCAGGCCGGCGGTGTAGGGGTGGGAGGGACGCCGCACGACGGCCGCGAGTTCGCCGACCTCGACGACACGTCCGGCGTACATCACGGCGACGCGATCGCACGCGGCGGCGATCACGCCCATGTCGTGCGTGACCAGCATCACGCCGGCGCCACGCGCACGGCAGAGGCTTCGCAACAGCTCGATGATCTGCGCCTGCACTGAGACGTCCAGCGCCGTAGTGGGCTCGTCGGCGATCACCACGCGTGGCTCGGCGGCGAGGGCGAGCGCGATCACCACGCGCTGGCGCATGCCGCCGGAGAACTGGTGGGGGTATTGGTCGAAGCGCGCCTCGGGCGCGGCGATGCCGGTCTCGGCGAGCAGGGCGATCGCGCGATCGCGCGCGCCCGCGGCCGACAGCGCCAGGTGCGTGCGGATGGTCTCCACGAGCTGCTGGCCGATCGTGAACAGCGGGTTCAGGGAGGTCAGCGGATCCTGGAAGATCATGCCCACCACCCGCCCACGCACCGCGCGCATGTCCGCAGGCGACAGGTTGTCGATGCGCTGGCCGCACAGGCGGATCTCGCCGCCCGCGATTCGGCCGGGCGGGTCGATCAGGCCCATGACGGCGGCGCCGGTGATCGACTTGCCCGCGCCCGACTCGCCGACGATCCCCAGGATCTCGCCGGCATTGACGTGCAGGCTCACGTGGTCCAGAGCGCGCACGGTGCCGCGCCGGCCCTCGAATTGCACGACGAGGTCGCGGATGTCGAGCAGGCGCTCGCGAAGAGGGGACGCGTCGTTCATCGCAGCCTCGGGTTCAGCGCGTCGCGCAGCCAGTCGCCCAGCAGGTTCACGCTCAGCGCGACGGCGATCAACATGCAGCCGGGGAAGACGGCGATCCACCATTCGCCCGAGAACAGGTAGGCGTTGCCCAGGCGGATCAGCGTGCCGAGCGACGGCGAGGTCGGCGGCACGCCCACGCCGAGGTAGGACAACGTGGCCTCGACGACGATGGACTGGCCGACCTGGATCGTCGCCAGCACCATCACCGGCCCGAGCACGTTAGGCAGCACGTGCGAGCCCATGATGCGCAGCGGCCCGACGCCGGTCACGCGGGCCGCCTGCACATATTCGCGTTCGCGCTCGACGAGCGTCAGGCCGCGCACGGTGCGTGCGTACTGCACCCAGCCGGTGAGCGAGATCGCGAGGATCAGCACGAGGAAGGGCGTGGCGCCGGAGGCGCCCGGGAACAGCACGTGGCCGACGCCGTCGACGAGCAGCGCGATCAGGATGGCCGGGAACGACAGCATCACATCGCACACGCGCATGATGAACGCGTCGAGCCGGCCGCCCACGAAGCCAGAGACCAGCCCCGCGCCCACGCCGATCAGCAGCGACAACACGACCGAGCCCACGCCCACCACCAGCGAGATACGTGTTCCGAACATGATGGCCGAGAGCAGGTCGCGGCCCTGTGCGTCGGTGCCGATTGGGAAGTGCCGGCTGCCGCCGGACGCCCACGCCGGCGGCAGGCGCGCGTTGTCGAGATCCAGCGACGCGAGGTCGAACGGATCGTGCGGCGCGAAGGTGCCGGCGAAGCACGCGACGAGCAGGCAGCCGAGCGCCACCAGCGCGGCGACCAGCGCCACCGGCGAGTGCAGGAAGTCGTGCATGACGTCGTCGTCGGCGAAGCGCCGGAACGCCGCCAGCAGACAGGCCCCGCGGCGTGCTCGACCCGGAGCCACCGACGGCGTCGATGAGGGCTGTGCCATGGCGTTCACTTGAGGTTGACCCACTTGTAGGGCATGGTGTCGTCCGCCGGCTGCACCAGCGTGACGCCGCGCTTCATGCCCCAGGCGAGCGCCTGCTGGTGCAGCGGCAGCATCGCGACGTCGTCCTGCTGCAGCTTAAGCGCCTCATGGATCAGGCGCAGGCGCTGGTCCGGATCGACTTCGCTCTGGATGCGGCCGATCAGCTCGTCTACCTTGGGGTTGCTGTAGGAGCCCAGGTTGAACGTGCCCGTCGTCGCCGACGGCGTCTGCAGGAGCGACAGCAGCACGTTGTGTGCGTCGTAGGTCGCCGGCGTCCACCCGAGCAGGTAGAGGCTGGTGTCGCGCCGCAGCACCTTCGGGAAGTAGATCGACTTGCTTTCGAGCTGCAGGTCGATCTTCACGCCGATGCGGGCCCAGTTGGCGGCCAGCGCCTGGCAGATCTGCTCGTCGTTGACGTAGCGGTCGTTCGGGCAGTTCATCGGCACCTCGAAGCCGGTCGGGTAGCCCGCCTCGGCCAGCAGCTTCTTCGCACCCTCGACGTCGTAGGGCGCGCGCTTGTTGAGGTCCGCCGCGAAGCCGTTGACGCCCGGGGCCAGCGGCAACGCGGTGGGCGTCGCCGCGCCGCGCATGATCTTCGTGCGGATGGCCTCGATGTCGATCGCCTCGTACAGCGCCAGGCGCACGCGCCTGTCCTTGAACGGGTTGCGGCCCTTCACGTTGGAGCCCTTGAGCTCGTCGCGCTTCTGGTCCATGCCGATGAAGATCGTTCGAAGCTCGGGCCCCTGCATGACCTTGAGCGCGGGATCCGCCTTGATCTTGTCGATGTCCTGCAGCGGCACCGGCTCGATCACGTCGACCTCGCCGGACAGCAGCGCCGCCACGCGCGTCGGGTCGGAAGCGATGGGCGTGAAGACGACCTCGTCCACGTTGCCTTCGGCCTTGCCCCACCACTGCGCGTTGCGCACGAGCACGGTGCGGCTGCCGGGCTGGCGCTCCTTGAGGCGATACGGGCCCGTGCCGTCGGTCTTGAAGCTGGCCGCGTTCTCGACCCCCTTGCGCTTGTCCACCGGACGCTCGGCCTTGTTCGCCTCGCACCACTTGTGGCTCATCATGTAGACCTCGGACAGCACGTCCGGCAGAATCGGGTACGGCTCGAGGGTCTCGATCTCCACCGTCAGGTCATCCACCTTCCGGACCTCCTTGATGCCGGACGTGAACGGCTTCATGTCCGAGCCGTCGCCCATCGCGCGCTTGAACGAGAACACGACGTCGTCGGAGCCGAACGGGCTGCCGTCGTGGAAGGTGACGCCCTTGCGCAGCGAGAAGCGCCAGACGGTGGGGCTGATGCGGCGCCAGGTGGTGGCCAGGCCCGGCGTCAGCGCGAGGGTCTTGTCGCGTGCTACAAGGGGCTCGTAGATGTTGCCCAGGAATCCGAGCTGCATCGTCTCGTTGAGCGAGTGCGGATCCATCGACGTCGCGTCGCCCGCCTGGGCGACGTGGAGCGTGGCGGCAGGCGAGCTGCCGAAGGAGATCGCCAGTCCCAGGAGGATGGCCAAGCGTCGCGTTGTCATGCTGTTTCCTTGTGCTCGAGTGGAAGGGGACGTTCGCGGGCGCCTCAGCGCCGACGCAGGCGCGGGTCGACGAGCACGTAGGCCACGTCCACCAGCAGGTTGATGACGATGAAGACCGCCGCGACCATGCAGAGGTAGGCCGCCATCACGGGCACGTCGGCGGTGCCGATCGCCTGGATGAACAGCAGCCCGAGGCCGGGCCACTGGAACACCGACTCGGTGATGATCGCGAACGCGATGAGTCCGCCGAACTGCAGGCCCACGATGGTGAGCACCGGCATCAGCGTGTTGCGCAGCGCATGGCGGAAGTGGATGCGTCGATCGCGCAGTCCGCGTGCGCGGGCGAAGCGGATGTAGTCGGCGCGCAGCACCTCCAGCATCTCGGAGCGCACCAGCCGCACGACCAGCGCGAGCTGGAACGCCGCCAGCGTCGACGCGGGCAGCAGCGCGTGGCGCCAGCCGTCGAGCGTGAGCAGGCCGGTGCTCCAGCCGCCGACGTCCACCGTGTCGCCCCGCCCGAAGCTGGGCAGCCAGTGCAGGTGCACCGAGAACACCAGGATTAGCAGGATGCCGAGGAAGAACGTGGGCACCGACACGCCCAGCAGCGATACGGCCATGCCCAGCCTGGCGCCGACGCTGCGCCGGTGCAGCGCGGCGTAGACGCCCAGCGGGATGCCGAACACGAGCGACGCGAGACCGGCCAGGCTGGCGAGCTCGAAGGTGGCGGGGAAGCGCTCGGCCAGCAGCGAGGACACGCGCTGGCCCTGTGAGAGGCTCAGGCCGAAGTCGCCCGTCGCCGCGCGCGCGAGAAAGCGCGCGAACTGCACCGGCGCAGGCTTGTCCAGGCCGAGCTCGGCGCGAAGCTGCGTCCGGTCGGACTCGCTGGCGTCCTGCCCCAGGATGCTCGTGATCGGGTCGCCGACGTACTGGAAGATGGAAAACGACACCAGCGCGACGACCAGCATCACCACCATGCCCTGCACGATCCGACCCAGGATAAACCAGCTCATCGTCTGCTCCGCGCCGCGTCAGACGGCCCAGGCGTGGGACGCCAGGTGGTGGGTCTGGGCCCAGGTCGCGAGCTCGCCCATGAAGCGGTTGCACGCCTCGAGCTGCGCCAGCGTGATGAACTCGTCGGGCTTGTGCGCTTGCTCGATCGAGCCGGGTCCAAACACGACGCCGTCGACGCCCACCTCCGCGTACTGGCCGGCCTCGGCGCCGTAGGGAACGGCGGTGATGGAGCCCGCGACCCCGAGTTCGCGCAGCAGGTTCACGGCCTTGGCATCCTCGCGCACGCAGAACGACGGCACGCGCACGATCTCGAAGGTCTCCCAGTCGATGCCGCCGGCGTCCGTGCCCAGCACGCGCCGGATGCGTTCGCCGGCACGGCGCTCGATGAGGGCCTGGATGTCGGCGAGGCTGTCCGTGTCGCGATAGCGGATCTCCCACTCGATGACGGCTTCCTTGGCCACGATGTTGCGGGCGGTGCCGGCGTGCACGGTGCCGACGTTGAAGGTCGGGCCGGACGGGCTCATCGGGTACGGGTAGCGCAGCGTGCGCAGCTCGCGGCAGAGGGCGCCGAGCTCGGCCACCATCTCGGCCGCCGCGGTCATGGCGTTCGCGCCGAGCTGGGGCATGCTCGAATGCGCGGCCTTGCCGTGGAAGCGCGTCTCCATCGCCGCGACGCCCTTGTGCGCGACGACCGGCTGCATCAGCGTCGGTTCGCCGACGATGACGATCTGCGGCTTGGCGACCTGCGAGCCGAAGGTGCGGATCATGCGCGGTGTGCCGAAGCAACCCACCTCCTCGTCGTAGCTCAGTGCGATGTGGACTGGCGTCTTCAGGCGCCTGGCCAGGAACTGCGGCACCGCCGCGAGGGTGCAGGCGACGAAGCCCTTCATGTCGGCCGTGCCGCGGCCGAACAGCATGCCCTCGCGTTCCGTCAACTCGAAGGCGGGGCTGGTCCAGACCTGGCCGTCGATCGGCACGACGTCCGTGTGTCCGTGCAGGCAGATGCCGCCTTCGTCCTCGGGACCGAGCGTGGCGAAGAGATTGGCCTTCGTGCCGGCGTCGTTGGTCGTGATGTGCGCCGACACGTTGTGGCGCGCGAGATAGCGCGAGACCCAGTCGATGAGGTCCAGGTTGGTCTTCGACGACGTGGTGTCGATGGCCACGAGCTTGGCCAGCAACTCGCGGCTGGAATAGGAGTCTTGCATGTCCCTGAGTCCTTGTTTAGGAATACCGTTGTCCGGGGTTCACGGGTTCTCAGCGCACGAGCTCGCCGTCCCGCCCCACGATGGTCATGTCGATCGGCTGTAGCGCCTTGTTCTTGCCGGATGCGCCATACGACACCCGGAACCCTCCAACGTCCATCACCCCGGACTCGCGGGCGGCGCGCGCGATCGCGGCGCTGCCGAAGTCCGCGGCGCGTGCGAGCACCTGCGCCAGCACGCGTCCGGCGACGTAGCCCTCGAGGGCCGCGTAGCTCTCGGGCAGGTCGGGCCGGAGGTGACTGCGGTCGGTGAGAAATTCGCGAATGATCGGCAGCTGCGACCGCCCGAGCCCCGGCATCACCTGCGAGAGGCTCACATTGCGTGCGTCCTGCGCGCCGATGGCCTGCACGAAGCTCTTCAGGCTCACCTGCCCGAAGCAGTAGATCGGCATGCTCGCGCCGTAGGCGGCGCGGATCTCGTGCACCGCGATGGCGAGCTGCTGGCCGGCAGCGATCAGCACGATCGCGTCGGGCGCGCTGGCCCGTACCGCCTGCACGGCGCGGCGTGCGTTGGCGGCCTGCGCCGCGGGATCCTTGACGACGTCGAAGCCCGTGGAGGTGACGAGGTCCAGCCCGCGCGCCCCGGCCATGGCCTGGATCTCGCCCGCGAGTTGCGGCCCCGCGCCAACGCGCCAGTAGAGGAAGCCGACGCGCTTGCGACCCAGCGTCGCGGCGTGGGCGAGCATCGCGTCGACCTCGTCCTCGTAGCTGCCGCGGATGGGGAACACGAATTCGGCCGACATCTCCGCGCGCGAGCCGGTGAGGTGCGCGAAATCGGCGATCTGGTGCTCCTCGAGGAAGTGGCTGCGTTCCAGCTGCGCGAGCGAGCCCGTGCCGATGCAGCCGACCAACGCCACCACGCCTTCGTCCTGCACCAGGTGCGTGGCGAGCGCCACCGTCCGGGTGGGATCGAAGTTGTCGTCCTCCACCTGAAGCCGGACGTGGTGCCCGCGCACGCCGCCGCCCGCGTTGGATCGCGCGAGGGCGAGGGCCAGGCCGTCGCGGTAATCGGTCGCCACCTCGCTCGTCGCAGGATTCGTCACCGACGCGATCTGGCCGACGACGATATCGTTGGCGCCCCCTTTGCGGGCGTTGTCGCGCACTGTTTCAGGCAATTTTTCGCTCGCTGCTGAATTTATCGAAATGGTTATCAAAGTGATGGCCAGGATGGTGCGTAGAAACTCGGTCGCTGCAATCATCGAGGTCTCCTGATTTACCCTTGAGAAGCACTCTATGAGTTGTCATCGAGGAGCGAAAATGGAAAATGAGCGCACAGGCATTCGGAGAAGTCATGCAGCTGACGATCAAGCAGGTTCGATACTTTCTGGCGGCTGCGGAAACAGGACAGTTTTCTGCCGCGGCGGACCTGGTTCATGTCACGCAGACCGCCATCACGTCGGCGATCCGCGAACTCGAGGAAACTCTGAACGTGAAGCTTTTCTACCGCCACCACGCCACGGGCGTGTCGCTGTCGGCGGAGGGCCAGCGCTTCCACTCTCATGCCCAGAACATCATGGCGGCGGTGGCGGCCGCCATGGCCACGCCGTCGCTGCTCGACAAGCGCATGCGCGGCCGCCTGCGCCTGGCCGCCACCCACGCGATGCTGGGCTACTACATCATTCCGGCGATCCATCGCTTCTCGACGGCGTACGACAAGATCGACGTCGAGATCGTGGAGATGACACGTCCGCGCCTGGAGCAGGCGATGCTGCTCGGCGAGGCGGACGCGGGCGTGCTGTGGCTGAACAACCTCGAGAACACCACGGAGCTCGAGTCCGTCACCATCGCGCATTCGCGTCGCCAGCTCTGGACGGGCACCGACCACCCCTTGCTGCAGCGCAAGACCGTGTCCATCGGCGACCTGCGCGACGTTCCCTACGCGCTGCTGGACGTCGACGAGGTCGAGCGCACCACGCTGGGCTTCTGGGCGCTGCACGGGCTGTCGCCGAACGTGACACTGCGCACCTCCAGCATCGAGGCGGTGCGCACGACGGTGGGACTGAACCGGGCGGTGACGATCCTGAGCGACGTCGCCTACCGGCCGTGGTCGCGCGAGGGCTTCAAGATCGAGACGCGTCCGCTGCTGGAGGGGCTGCCGAGCATCGACATCGGCCTCGTGCACCAGCGCGGCAACGAGTCGGCGCCGCTGCGGGCGCTGGTGAACTTCCTGAGGCTGGCCGTCAACCTGCAAGGGTTCAACGGCGCGCCAGGCTGACGCAGAAGCTCGCGCACGGCAGGCGCCGCCGCGAGCCATTCCGGCGAACGGGAATCAGAACACGTGACGCATCCCGACATTCAGGCCGCGCGACTCGGAGTCGACCGCGTTCGCGTTCAGCACGGATTGCTGGGGCAGCACCACCAGGCCCATCAGCTTGCCGTCATCCTTGATGTAGCCGGCCGTCGTGTACAGCGCGGTGCGCTTGGACAGGTTGTAGAGGTAGCCGAGGGCCAGCATGTTCGCGTGGTTGCCGCCGTTGATGTCGTAGCTCACGTGGGTGGGCGTCTCGCCGCCGAAGTTCGCGCGCCCGATGCTAGCGCGCACCTCGCTGGCGCCGAACGGCGCGGACAGGCTCAGCTCGAACATCTTCTCGTCCGCGTCGCCCCACTTGTGCTGCTCCGCGAGGCCGAAGAGCTTGACGACGCCGAGGTCGTAGCTGGCGCCGAAGTTGAAGATCTTGAACGGTTGCGAGAGGGCGGTCTGCGTCTGGCCGTAGCCGATCCCGCCATCGAAAGCGCCCTGGCGATAGCCGATGCGGCCGCCGTCGTAGCGCGCGCCGGCCAGGCCCTCGCCCAGGCTGGCCATGAAGAAGCCGTAGGCCCCGCCCAGCGTGTCCGGCGTGACGTACTCGACGGCGTTGTTCACGCGCACGGTCGTGCCCGCGCCGCTGCCTAGCGTGCTCAGCAAGTTGTAGCCCGCGCCCAGGCCGTTGGTGCCGTTGACGTCGTACAGGCCCTGGATCCAGAAGGTCGGCGCGTAGTCGCGGCCCATGCGGATCTCTCCGAGCGTGCGGCTGGTCAGCGTCAGAATGGACTGCCGGTTGAACAGCTGGCCCTGGGCGATGGACGGCGTGCCGCCGATCACGCCACCGTTGCCCTCCGCCGGCTGCACGTAGCCGTAGGCGCCGCCCGCGTAGCCGGACGCCGGATCGAGCGAGGCCTCGAGCAGGAAGCCGGCCGACAGGCCGCCGCCAAGATCCTCGGAACCCTTGAAGCCGAGGCGGCTGCTGGCGAGCTGGCTCGTCGCGATCGACTTCGTGCCGATGCTGCCGTTCTTGATGTAGTTGGCGCTCAGGTCGATCACCCCGTAGAGGGTGACGTTCGACTGGGCCGACGCCGTGCCGGCCAGGGTGGCGAGGGCCGCGAGAGCGATGAAAGACTTTGCCATGGCGTGATTCCTGTGGTGGGGCGCGGCCGCCGTGCAGACGGCGCGGGCCCATGGGGGTGTCGTGGATCCGGAACAGGGCGGCGACCCGGGTGCGTGCCCGCGTCGATACCGGCTGGTTTCTGGGGCGAGGGCGTTCGAACCCCGCGTCCCATTGGGTTTCAATGTAGTTTCAGGAGCGCCATTTGCTAAATTCAATATTCATATCCGCGGAGCACTCAAACTTAATGATTCACCTAGTTTAGGAGGGTATGTCGGCGCCATGCGTGAATACCATCGGTCTGCATGAAAGATTCAGGTGGCTGCATGAATTCGGCGCACTCTTCCTGCGAGGAAATAAAAAAGGCGCCCCGACTTGCGTCGGAGGCGCCTGGAACGACCGGAACCCTAGGAAATATTCAAAAATCCAACCGGTCGAATCTATCGATCGGGTGTAAATCTATCCGATGCCGGGGCAGCACGGGAATCCATCTGCGCGACTTTTTTTGATGGCTGGATCAGCCGTGCACGATCTTGCGGAAGGCGTCGAGCACGGACTCCCCGCGGAAGGGCTTGACGATCCAGCCCTTCACCCCGGCGGCCCTTCCGCGCTCCTTCATCTGCGGGTTGTTCTCCGTCGTGAGCATGACCACCGGCAGGCTTGCGTTGCGCAGCTCGCCGCGGATCTTCTCGACCATCGTCAGGCCGTCCATGTCGGGCATGTTGATGTCGGAGATCACCAGCTTCACGCCGGGTTCCGCGCGCAGCTTGGCCAGCCCGTCGCGGCCGTCGACTGCCGTGATGGTGTCGATGCCGTTCTTGCGGAAGAAGGCGGCGACCTCGTCGCGCACGGTGCTGGAGTCGTCGACCACCAGGATCTTGGCCATGGGAACTTCCTCTTTCAGGACAAGTGCCGGACGCGGGGTGCGTCACGGTCAGAACAGCTCGAGCTCGCCAGCGCCGTCGTCGGACGCCTCGACGAGTGTGTCGAATTCGATCGGTGCATAGGAACGCAGCGCGACCCAAGCGTCCAGGTGCGCGCCGTTGTCCAGGCGCAGCTGGAAGGCGGACAGGTGCTGCGGCGCGGACGCCGCCAGCAGCGGGGAGGCCGACACGCGAAGCCAGGTCGGCGTGGACAGCCCCACGGGCCGGCCGCCGCGCGCCAGGTCGCGGGCCATTTCGCCGCAGGCCATGTTGCCGCGTTCGGCGAGCGCGTCGATCGCGGCGCGCCGGCCGGCCTCCGCGTCGGGGTCGTCCCACTTGAGCCCGCCCGCGTTCACGCCCAGCATCACCACCAGCCGGAAGCGAAAGGACGTGATCGTGAAGACCAGCAGGCCCACGCAGTCCGCCGCCGGCGGGTGCGGCGACGCGACCGCCACCACGTCGGGCGGTCGCTGCGGCGTCGGGCCGATGTTGGCCGTCGCGGCGCGGCGGAACAGCGCGTCGAGCCCGGCGCGCGATGTGGCGGAGAGCACAGTCGTCGCCATCTGCTCAGCCCAGCGCTTGGTGGGCCTGCTGCACGACCTGCTCCAGGCCGCTGAGCGCCGCCATCATCAGCTTGCCGCTCGCCTGGATGTCCTGGAACGTCGCGCTGGTGGCGAAGTCGTTGGCGTCGAGGCTGGCGCTGTAGTTGGCCGCCAGCGCCTCGGAGCGCCCGGCCAGCCCGCGCACCTGTGCGGCGACCACCGCGAACCCGCGCCCCGACTCTCCGGCGCGCGCGGCCTCGATCGTCGCGTTCAGCGACAGCATCACGATCTGCTGCACGATCGCGGCGAACTCGCGGTTCTTGTCGTGCATGTCGCGGCTGCGCTCCGCCAGCGCACGCATGTCCTGGTGCCAGCGCTCGAACATCAGCGCGAGATCCTTGAGGCCGCGCACGTCGTCGCCCAGGCGCCGGAAGGGCTCGCGCAGGCGTTCGCGCAACGGCTCGGCGCCGGCTTCGGCGGTGCGCGCAGGCGTGCTCGACGCCGACGCCTCGCGCCAGCCGGCGAGCGCCGAGCCGATGTCGGCCAGGTGCGCGGCGATTTCCGCGGACGTCGCCACGCCGTCCGGTTGCGGGACCGCGGGCATCCTGCGCGCGACGTCGGAGAGCTGGCGCTCGAGTGCGAGCATGCGCCGCAGCGCGAGCACGGCGGCCGCGACGAGGGCGAGGAAAAGGAGGAGGACAGGGGCGTCCACGAGCATGGCGTTCCTTCAGAAGACACAGGCCTCTGCCGGAAGCTCCAGCACGAGTTCGAAAGGCGCGTGGGCGTCCGCGCGCGACGCGTCGTCGGCCAGCACGATGCGGGCGTCGCCGCCGTGCTCGCGCAGGAAGCCGCGCACCGCGTCCATGCCGACGCCGCGGCCCGAGACCTGGGTGAGCGCGTTGGCCGTCGAGAGTCCCGAATGGAAGACCAGCTCCGCCACCGCGGCCGGCGCGGCGCCCTCGGCGATGAGCCCGCCGGCGCGCCCCATCTCGCGCACGCGGCCGAGTGCGAGCCCGCGACCGTCGTCGACGATGCGCAGGCGCACGCCGGCGGCGTCGCGTTCGCAGACAAAGCGCAGCATCGGCTGCGTCGGCTTGCCGCGGCGGGCGCGCTCGTCGGGCGTCTCGATGCCGTGGTCGATCGCGTTGCGCACGACGTGCATCAGGCAGTCGCGCAGCATGCGCGCGAACGGCGGCCGCAGGGACATCTCCGTGCCGAGCACCTCGAACGCGGGGGACGTCTTGCCCAGTTCCGTCGCGAGCGCCGGCGCGCCGGCCATGGCCTCGGCGACGACGCGCCGCAGCGGCGGCAGCCCGAGGCCGGCGACCAGGCGCGCGAGCGGACTCGTCGGCGTGGCGCGGGTCGCCTCCGCGACCGCCGCCTGCAGCTCGGCCAACTGCTCGGGCGAGAGGAAGACGCCGCGCGCGGCCATCGCGTCGGCGGGGCGGCTGCGGCGGCCGAGCGTGTTCTCGCTGGTGGCCGCGTAGCGCGTGACGGCGGCATCGACCGCCTCCAGTTCGGCGCTGGCCCGCGCGGGGTCCCACGCGAAGTCGGCGTCCCGGCGCAGGTGTTCGTAGCCCTGCTCCGCGACATGGGCCGCGTCGGCGATGAGGCCGAAGCCGCACGTGCGCGCATTGCCCTTGAGCGTGTGCATGTGCCGGAACAGCAGCGTGAGCGCCGTCTCGTCCGGCCGCGCGCCGGTGCCCAGCGCCGCACGACAGGCCACGATCGCCGCGCGCGCAGTCGTTACGAACTCGACGAACTTCGGCTCGGGCACCTTCAGCACGCTCGCGATGACCTCCAGGTGTACCCGCTGCTCGCCCGACTCGTGCTCCAGCGCGCGCAGTTGGGTGACGTCCTGCAGGATCAGCAGCAGCTTGTCGACCCGGCCGTCCGCGCCGACGATGGGATTCCAGTCCAGCTGCACGATGCGCTCTGCGCCCGCCGCGTCCGCGAGCCGCATCTCGCGCACGAGCAGGTGCGCGTTGAAGTCGAACATCATCGGGTCCTCGCCGACGATGGCCGCCAGCGCGGCATCGAGCTGGTCCTTCTGGTCGACGCCGAGGTCGCTGTCGCCGAACAGGCAGTCGAGAAGCCGCTCGCCAGCGAGCGCCTCGCGCCGTGTCAACTCGGCGAGGTGGCGCGAATACTCGGGGTGGAGGCGATTGCCCTCGACGACCGTGCACACCCCCAGCTTCATGTTCTGCAGCATCGCATTGATGTCGGCGGTCTTGAGCGCGAGCTGGGCAGTGCGCTCCTGGACGCGCCATTCAAGCGTAGCGTTCTGCTCGGCGATGACGTGCACCATGCGCAGGTTGTTGCGGATCACCCACCAGGCGGCCAGGCTGCCGCTGACCAGCGCCGAGGCGACCAGCAGTGCACTCAGCGCGAAGGCCTGGCGCCGGCTCGCGCGGGCGTCGGCCACCGAGGCGGCCGTGCGTGCCTGCTGGAGCGCGAGGAAGTCGGCGACGTCGATTCGCCACGCCGCCTCGGCCGGGCGGACCTCGTTCATCAGCGTCTGCGTCGCCTCGAAGTTCGAACCCTCGACGCCCTGGCGCACGGCCTTGCGCAGGCCGGGCAGCGACGTGGTACCGCTGGCGGAGATCCGCGCGAACATCGCGCGCGCCGCGTCGGCGGGGTCGTCTGCCGCGAGCGCGGCGGCCAGCGTCGCCTGGACCTCGGCGTAGCGCGCGGCGGAACACTCGAAGGCCTTGCGCTCCTTGTCGATGGCGCCGATGTCGGTCAGCAGCGCGATCGTGCGGGCCTCGATCGCCATGCTGTCGATCGCCTCGAGCAGGTCGTTCGCGAGGCCGGTGCGGCGATCGTTGACGTCGACGATGCGATTCAGGTGGCCGTTGACCTCCTGCAGCGCGAACGCGCCGTCGACCGCGATCGCCAGCACCAGCAGCATGACGAAGCCGAAGCCGGCCGCCAGCCGCTGGGCCATCGAGAGACTCTTGCCGGGGATCACTGCCATCGCTCCGCGTCGTGTTTGAAGGCCCGCCTCCCTGGCCGTTGTCGCGGCTCGGGAGGGCGGTTTCATTCTGCGGCGCGGGGACGCGGAAGATCATTCAATAATCTGCTGCCAGGATCAGCCCGGCCGATGCAGCCCGGGCGGCCCGGGGTGCTGGCCGCGGTGCAAGTGAATGATTCGGCGGTGTCGCCGCGACGCACGGCGTTGGGACATGCATGTCGTTGTCACATGACGATCATGGCCTGTCGCCTTCGAATTCTTGGCGACGATGGGGCACCGAGCGGGTGGGACCAGCGATCGTTCATCCCTCTTGAATTTGAGCGGTACCGAGCGCGAGTTTTGTGTAGATTGTGCTGCCGGAAAGCGGCCCGTCGCGACTGTCCGCACCTGGCCGACAAGAGCCGCATGGAGTTCAAGCGTCAGTCCCTCGGAGATTCCTTCGTTTCGAGCTCGCGAAACGTCTCTCTTGTCGCAGCGGTTCGGAATTCGGTTCTCTCGAGCGCATGGCCCTCTGGCCAAATGAGACCGTGGCGCACTGCACGTCGTCGAAGATCCCCTGTATCCGCAACCCGTGACCACGCCCAGATGCGCCATCGGGGAACCATCAGCGACCACCACAGCCAAGCCAAGCCGACGCCCACCAGAAAGGCGAAGGTCAAGAGAGGTCCGGCGATCGTGCCTGGTTGACGGTTGAGCCATGGGAGCGCCAACAGGCCAAGCAGGGCGAGTGGTGAAAAAATGATGAGGAAGACCGGGAGGTTGATCCACGCTTGTCCTGCCCAAATTGCCGCGCTTGCAGAAAGCTTCTTCATCACGGGCGCCTTAGAAACGCAGATGAGCAACGATGTTAGCCGAGGCGTCGGCTGGCCTGCCCGATACCGGACATCCCCGAATGACCGGACCTGGCCGTCAGACGACCTCAACCTCGGTCGGCTTCAGGCAAAAGTCACTTCGGCGTGTACCTTCATCGAAGGAGATCCAGACGAAGCCGTAGTCATCGACTTCTGAAACAGGACGAACCTCGCCGACGAGTGCCATCAGCCGCGCCTGATCGCCGCTCGGCAGGCCGGAGGCACACGAAGCAACCGATCGAACTCGAACAGCATCGCCGGCCTCGATCGTGCGTCCGTGATGATCTACCGGCGGCAACTGAACGGTCATCGCTCTGAAGTCCTTGTGAATGCCGCTCAGCAGCCGACCGGAAAGCAGACCACTGTAACCGCCGGCTCCTGGCCGGCAACGAGTATCGACATGATCCGCGCTGGTCGCTGGTATGGCGATTCCCTACTCGGCGCTCCGCCCTGCAGCGGAACCGGCCCGCACGAAGGTGTCTCCATTGAGAACATACCGCTTCACGTCCTTCCGGGATCTCAATCGCTCCGGAGCCGGGCCGGTGCTCGTCGTAACGGTCTCCACGAGTACCGGTCGGGCCGTTCCTGACGGGCGTTCGAACTTCCAATCGATGGCAATTTGCTTGCAGGCGTGGTGGCACTCACCCAGGTTGTCGCGGCTGACGGCCTGATGCATCACCACCGGGTTAAATCCGTCCAACTGGACGATGGAGTGGACGCTTTCCGTGGTGCCCTGGCCGGAAGCCACGGCGACGGATAGTACTTCGGAGATGCCGTCACCATAGACGTCTTCCACCGAGAAATCATGACCAACTGGCTCCGGCAACTCGCGCACCTCTTGCAGTTCGGGGCGCACAAGCACGGCATGCCAGATGAAGTTTCTTCCGCGCTGATAGAAGCCGGCAGGCGCAATGAATGCGACCTCCTTGTTGCGGAGATGCACCTCCTGCAGAGGGCCTTCGATCGTCATCTCCTCCGGAGACTTCGCCTTCCACCACTCTTGCACCCGCTGCGCGTCCGGCATGTCCGTGGCGTGCGCGCTTGAAATAGCCACGAGCACGATCCAGGCCGAAAAAGGTGCGCGAGGGTGCATGTTGAGTTTGGGTGGATCGCCGGAACGCCGATGCTGCCACATGGCCGCGAGCAACAACACGCGGGCCGGCTCGCATCCTTAAAGCAGACCACTGTAACCGTCAGGTACTGGCCGACTACAGGCGTACGGTCAATTGAGATGCAAGGTCAGGCTCTCGCGCGCTCTGCGCTCGCGTAGCGCCTGTCGGACAAGGTCGATTCCAGCGCCGGACAAATACAGACCTGCACTGTAGCCCCTCGGAATGACATCGATCGACCGCCGGAACACCTCCACCTTGTCCAACCGCAACGCCACTTCCGCAACGACCCCTAGCTCGATCTTCCGAAGATCAACCGTTGGCCCCTCGAATCGAGCTTTCTTCAGCAAGGTGAAGACCGCGCCGAGCAGAATGTCGACGTAGCTGTTCCGTCCAGTGACAAGGCCTGAAGGATAGGCCTCCTCAACTTCGAAGTAGCAATCGTTGTTCACGGCAAATGTGCTGCGGTAGGCGCGGCCCACTGTGGCCGCCGAAAGCGGACTGTAGTGGATGGCTGCTGTTGGCTGACCTCCGACGTCCGGTTCATGCGGGTTCGTCAAGCACAAGCAGAATACCGTCGCATGCGGCACTGACCGCGTCGGCGTGTGCGGCAGCCACCGCCGATGCTTCCCGATCGCAGGCCTCCAGCCAGGATGCAGAGCACTTCGCCCTCATCTGTGCGGTTGGCAGGTGATCAGTCTCGGAGTCGATTGCGGCAAACAGCAAGAAGTCAGGACTGGCCAGTGCGCCCGGCACGCAGAATCGCTGGGCGGAGATCGTACGAACCGCTTCAATGAACGGCAGTTCTCCGGAGCGAAGACCCTTCGCAGCCACTATGACAGCGGCGCGAGCGCTTGCGACATGTGTCTCGTTGAGCGGATTGAATTCGTCCATGAGGAAGCTAGCTTACCGGTAAGCGGTCGGTGGCGATCGGCTGGTCATGGCCGACACGCGCCCTACGCCCGTTGGCGCTGGCGGCTCGCACCCGCAGCGTACAACAAGCCGGGCACACCGAAGAGCGCCATGTACTCAAACATGGAGCCCCAGTGCGGCGGCTGCGTTAGCTCTGGTTCGTCAGCAAACGCAGCCGGGTTGGCCCAGAGGTATCCCACCGGCGCCCCGACGAGAGCTGCGATGAGCCACAGCGCCGACAGGCCACGAACTCCAAGGCGTCTCGCCACCACCAGCACGGGGAGCGCAACGGAGTAAGAAACCACCAAACCAGCCATGGCCCAGACACATGGCCCGCCGATAGCTATGGCGTCCATGCCTGCTCCGGCCTGCATCCACAGGCAGATGGCCGGGGCAACTGCACCGACAGCCGGTGACAACACAGTTGCAGCATCACGATCCCAGAACCGCCAGCCCATTTCAACCTCCGAAGAGCAGACGCTCACGACCGCCCGCTTGTGGCCGAGGCTGTGTGAAAACTAATTCGCAAAGCAATTTCGGGGGTCTTCTCACCCTTGGCGAGGTCGAGAAAACGCAACCATCGCCGTTCTGACGCGTCGTTCTTTCGCGGTCGAGCCCTGACAGCGAGTTTTCACACAACCTCGGCCGTG
>Ga0302311_10001687_pt1 | contig 25761 bp, 17 predicted proteins | sample III_Palsa_N1_3_FD_200449 | JGI IMG/M metagenome (GOLD analysis project Ga0302311, IMG submission 200449) | Peat permafrost microbial communities from Stordalen Mire near Abisko, Sweden - III_Palsa_N1_3 | ecosystem: Environmental > Terrestrial > Soil > Palsa > Peat permafrost | place: Sweden... | reverse complement strand
GATGGGTTGGTGTGGATGCGATTGGTCTGATAGATCATAAAGTTCACCTCGATGGCCCGGGCAACTGGGATGGATTCAACTCGCGGAGCTCGCAAGCCCCGCGTAAAGCTATCTGCTGGCAACGCATGTGCTGCTGCAACGACTCCGAACAAATAAAGACCTTGCCCGATCCCGGCTCGATGAAGTGGACCCGTTTCTCTTCCACCCATCGGTACACAATCCGGCTGGTCGTGCCCGCCGCCTCCGCCGCCGCATCGGGCGAAAGCATCGTCACGTCGTGACCGCACTCCGCACAACGCGCCGTAAAACCCTGACCGGGCTGGCACTTGACCGAGAGATACTCCCGCTCCACGGTGATCTCGTAACGCCGCAATACCTCCGGACGGTCGATCGATTTCGCTGTAACTCTCTCTGTTCCGATATTGCGGGGTAGCAGACGCATCCGGTACACTCCAGCCTTACGGCGCATTGCCAGAGATAGTTCAGTGCGCCGCTGCAAGTCTTTTATCCGCCGTAATTGTTATTAATTCGTATTTACGGAAGGCATTTTGGCCCCTATGCCAAGCCCAAACCACGAGATTTACAAATTCGGAAGGTTCTGGCTAAGCCCTTCAAGACACGCGCTTTATCTCGACGACGCCGAGGTCCCACTGGCCCCCAAGTCCTTCGACGTCCTGCTCTACCTCGCCCAGAACCCCGGACGCCTCGTCACCAAGGATGAGTTGCTCAAGGCCGTCTGGGCGGACGCTTTCATCGAAGAGGCCAACCTCTCCCAGCAGGTCTTCCGCCTTCGCAAGGCCTTCGAGTCCGTGCCCGCTGCCGCCAATCTCATCTGCACCATGCCCGGCCGTGGCTATCAGTTCACCGCCGACGTCAGCCTGGGGACCCTGGAGCACTCCGCCGATACCGGCTACACCGTCGAGCGCTGGAGAGAGCGCGCCCACTTGGTCGTCGAGGAACTCGCCCCGCCCCGACCTGCCACGTCCTTCGTCACCGCAAAACGTTTAAGCCTCGCCGCCGCCGTCCTCGGGCTCGCCGCGCTGGCCTCGTGGCTGACCTGGCGAGGTCACAACAGCCCTGCCCCCACCCAGTACCGCCAGGTTGTCATCGCGGACTTCATCAACTCCACCGGCGACCCCACCTTCGACCGTACCTTGCGCAGGGCCCTCGAAGTCGATCTCGAGCAGTCGCCCTACATGGACGTCCTCAGCGAGCGCAACGGTGTCAGCACCCTACAGCTGATGGGGCGAAGCAGCGACACGCCCCTGACCGCCGATGTTGCCCGTGAGATCTGCGAGCGTACCAACCGCAGTGTCTTGATCGAAGGCAGCATCTCCAGCGTTGGGCCCGAGTATCTGCTCACGCTCCTGGCGAGCGATTGCAACACCGGCAAAAGCCTGACCAGCGCCAAGGTGGAAGCAGCCGACAAGGGCAAGGTGCTCGCCGCGCTCGATACTGTCGCCGCGCTGATGCGCTCAAGGCTGGGTGAATCCGCCCAGTCGCTGGCAAGTTACCAGGTACCCCTCAAGGAGGCAACAACGCCTTCCCTCGAAGCGCTCAAGGCCTACTCCACCGGCAAGTATCTACAGTCCCAGGGAAGACGCCGGGTTGAGAGCATCGCTGCTTTCCAGCGGGCCGTCGAGCTCGATCCGAACTTCGCCATGGCCTATCGTGAGCTCGGCATTGAGAACAGAAATTTGAGCCAGTTCGCGTTCTCAACCCAGTACTTCCAGAAGGCCTATGACCTCAGCGGACACCTCAGCAACTACGAGCAGCTCCTGATCCGCGCCGATTACTACGCCTACGGACAAAGCAACCTTATCGAAGGCATCAAGGCCTTTCAGGTGATGGCATCGGTCTTTCCCCATGACCCGGTTCCCATCTACTCGATCATGGACGAGTCGACCATCCTCGGTCAGTATGCCGTGTCGATCTCCACCGGCGAGCGCGGTTTGAAGCTCTTCCCCGACAACGCCTTGATCTACGAGAACCTTGGAGAGGCCTACATGAAAGTCAACCGCTTCGATGACTGCGAAGCGCTTACCCGAAAAAACGCGCAGATCGGAAAGGGCGATACAGGCCTGCATCTCGGCCTCTTCGATATCGCATTTGCAAAACAGGATAAGGCCTCCATTGCCGTTGAAAGCCAATGGTTCGACGCTCATGAAGATGGCGCTACCGTTTGGTACTTCCCTTCTTTCCGGGGCGAGGCGTCTGCGGCGGATGGCAAGTACAGGCAAGCCTTGCCCCTGTATGAGAACGCCTACCGCAGTGCCCAACGGGCCAATCTACCGGAGACAGCCGATAAGATCCTTATCGATGAGGCTGCGGTGCAGTTGGAGCTTGGATTTCCAGAGGCCGCCGCAGCTACACTGCGGCGCATCGATGAGCCGGCCGACAACCATCCTCAGCTTGTAAGCCTTCAAGCCGGGTTGGGCGACACCTCCTCTGCCGAGCGCTTTCTTGCCGCGCACAGTGTACCCAACCCGGACACACTGATGACCTATATCTATCTTCCCCGCATTCGGGCCGCCGTTGCCCTGCAGCGCGGCAAACCTCTCGATGCCATTGCGGCGCTCGACCCTGCCAAGCCCTACGAGATGCGCGACTTTTCCGTCCCCACCCTGCGCGGCGACGCCTATCTGAGGACCCGGCAAGCGCAGCCGGCGGTAGTGGAGTACAGGAAGGTATTGGACAACCCCGGTATCGATCCAACCTCAGTCCTCTATCCGCTCGCCCACCTCGGCCTCGCCCGCGCCTATGCCATGCAAGCCAAACCCGCCGAAGCCCGCCAGGAGTACGAGGCGCTCTTCACCCTATGGAAAGATGCAGACCCCGATCTCCCCGTGCTGCAACAAGCCCACCTGGAGTACGCAAAACTTAATTCCGCCGCAAAATGAATTGCCGCCGGCTTCGGCCGGCTCATCGATGCGCCGCTGTTTTCATGGCCGCAACTGGGCATACTCCAGGTGCGCCTGCTTCAAGACCGGAACATCAGCGTCTGCATCTTTCCATAGGTTGAAAAACGTCTCATACTGCTTGCGGCTCTCTTCCTTGTAGCCTTGCAGCGCATAGGCGCGGGCCAGGCCGAGATGGGCGAGGAAGGTCTTGGGCATAGTCGGCTCTTCGACGGCCGGGTGGTCGATCAGCTTCTGGTACTCCTCCTGGGCTTTCGCGCCCTGCTTCGCCATCTGATAAGCCTGCCCGCGGACGTCGATTACCTCCGGCAGCGCCAGTTCATACGGCCTGCTTGGTTCCAGCAGAGCGATAGCCGCCAGCGGGTCGTTGTGGCGCAGGGCGAGCACAGCCTTCAGCTCCGGCGAGAGGACCTTGTTAGCGATCGTCCCTTGAGGATATTCGTTGGGCAGTTTGAAGTAGGCGTCCGCGGCGGTGGTCGATCCGGCCTTGGTGGCGAGTACCGCCCAGTTGGCGCTGGTGTGGTCTTTGACCTGTCCGAGAAGCTTGGTGGCCTTGGCCATTTCGCCGAGATCGATATCGACGGCGGCCTCGTCCAGCGTCATGGAATCGACAAGTGCAGACTGTCCCTCCTTGATGGCGTCCTGAAAGGTCCGCTGGAAGAGGGCCTCCGATTTTGACTCCTGGCCAAGGTCGGCCGCCATGATCGCCTGGTTCTCCAGGGAAATCCATTGCTCAGGATGGGTGTTGGCCCATTCGATCGCGTGCTGCATGGCTTGTGGATCATGCTCAAGGAAGGCCATCTGTAGAAGCAACTGCTGGATAACCGCAACGTCTTTATGCTCAACCTGATCTTCTGCAATGATGCGTTTGGAGTCAGCGAAGCGTCCCTCGCGCATGTAAGCGTCGGCGAGATTTCCATATTCGCTTTCAAACTTTACAGCGCTCAACTGTAGGTTATGTTCGGCCGCTGGGGCCGCCGCTGGGTAATTGCCAATCTGTATCTCGACATACGAAAGGGCCTGCCATGCTGGGTCGTCCCTGGGATAAACACGGGTCCACTCTTGAATATCACTCAATGCGCTGTCGAGATCGTGAAGCGTCATCAGGTGATAGTTGTAGCGGATAAAGAACCTTTCGAGTTGACTTACACCTTCGCTCAGATCGAACGCCACTTTGGAATACGAGTTAGCCTTCTTTGTATCGCCCAGGTTGAAATAAGCCACAGCCAGACTGGACTGCGCCATGGCGAACTTAGGATCGAGATCTACGGCCTTCTGAAAGTAGGGAATGCACTCCAGGAGCTTCCCATTTTCGCCCAGCGTGGAACCGGTGTTATAGGCCTGAAGCGCTTCAAAGGAAAAGGTGCTTTCGTTTATGATCGGCACATCGAATTCACTGACCGATTGGTTAGATTCACCGACCTTTCTGCGAGCACTCACAGCCAGACCATCCAGCGTGCTCAGAACGGTATCCTTGGTGGAAGCGTCCGCGTGCAGCTCGGCGATCGTCTTGCCGGTGGTACAGTTGACTACTTCCACAGACATCACATCGCTGCCCCACTTGCTGCCGGGGGCTATCTTGCCGCGCAGCAGCGCCTGGTAGTTTTCGCGGCGGCAGACCTCGATCGCGATATCGCCAAGCAGAGGCGAGTCCGGAGCCTTCTGCATCATCCCCAACGTCGTGTGCAGTTCCGCCGCGCCCATCAGCTGGATATAAGGCGACTGCGCGAGGCTGAGTTCGAGCGCGCTCTTAAGGGTATGGTCGAAGGCCGGGTCGCCGGTGAGATTCAGGAAGTCCCCCACCAGCACCTTACTTAACTGTTGCGGCTCCGAACGGAGATGAACCATGTAACCGATGCCCGCGGCGGTAGCAACCACGACGACTAGCAACGCCCACACACTCCAGCGCCGAAGCAGCGGCCTGGGCGCCGCGAGGACGGGCGACGTCTCCCGGATGACGTAATGCGTCGTCTCCCGCATCATCTGGGCTTGCTGGATTTGGAGGTCTTGAGGCTGGTATTGAGGGGCCAACCCGACGACCTCCTCCGACTGCACCCTCGCCGTGAACTGGTAGCCCTGCCCGGGGACGGTCGCAATGCAGCCCGCCCGATCGGTAAGCGCCTTGCGCAGCCCGGAGATGTACCCGGGCAGATTGCTCTCCTCGACGAACGACTCCGGCCACACCGCCTTCAGCAACTCGTCCTTGGTAACCACCCGTCCGGGGTTGGCTACGAGGTAGATAAGGACCTCAAACGCCTTGGACGAAAGAGGAACGGAGGCGCCGCTTCGCGACAGCGAGCGCCGCGAGGGGTCGAGCTCGAACTCGTCGAAGCGGTACAAGCTATTGAACGGCAAAGACATAACCAGCTTCCAGAAATTTCCAGAACATTCCAGAGCGATTTCAAGACATTTCAGAGCAGTATGCGGTGTAGTCAAGCCCAAGGCAAACAGCGGCGGGTCTTACAAGGAGCTTAACGCATGAAATTCCTAAGCCGCAAGGTTCGAGCAGCAAAACCGGTCAGCTTCGACCAAGGCCCGGTTATACACCGGGAGATCGAGATCCGTGTGGAGCGCGAGTGGATATCGATGACTGCCTTCGGCCAGTCCGAAGGGGTGATGCAGGCCCCGGCCAGCGGAGAGCACGAACCGGAGCAGATATTGGGCCTCCTGCCCTTGCCCAAGCGGGAGTGAAGTCGCATTAGACGTATTCCCCGTTAGTGGCAGGAGCGCTGCAAAGAGTTCGTGGCAACGAGATCAATCCAGATGAGGTTCGACATGAAGCAGACATTGAAGCAGATTGACGCATATCCGATGCGCTGGCTGGTTGGAGCGTGCAGCGTTGTGATGATCTGCGCCTCGCCGGCCTGCTTTGGCCAGGGAGGAGGCGCGTTCCAACCGGCAGCGACGCCAGCTTCCGCGCCTGCGCAGACTTCGTTGCCCGCGCAGGCTCCGGGATTGGGTTCAGGACGACTCGGCGACCCGGCGACCTCAGCAGCTAGTGTCGCGCCGGCTGCGAAGCCGGCAAGCGCAGTAGCACCGGCTTCGGCACCATCCGGGGCGGTGAATGGAGGGGCTTTGCACCAAATGCCTGCGTCGTCCACACCGGCGACTCCTCCAGCGGCCCCGCCGGCACAGCATCTGTCGGCGTTTTCGGAAGACGAAGAAGAGAGCAAGACGCCGGCCAAGCCAGGGCATGAAGGCGTTAAAGTGCATGGCCACTGGGTCCCCCAACTAAAGAACGCCGACGGAACACTGGGCGAGCGGCGCGAGTTCGAAAACTCGCTGGTCGGCGGCTTCGGCGACAAACTGCTTCTGGGAGTGCTGTCCGGGGTAAGTACTCCCGGCGACCTGTCCATAGGGCTGGTGTCGGGGGCAAGCGGAACGACGAATTCGGCTGCATGGTGCCAGGGAACGGGGGGGACTCCGCCCGCCGGGGTGAGTTGCTACGCCCTGATCGGAAACGATGGCTGGGTCAATTTCTGGAAGAACCTCTACGTGGTTACGCAGACAACGCTGACTTCGGTGGTGAACTTCAACACCAGCGACACGATCGTGCTGACGGCCAACTTCGTAAACCAGGCGAGCTACGGGCTGACTTCGCTTTCGTCGGTGGTGACGCGGTGGATCGTAACGACTCCCAGCTTCGCCATTTTCTTCAGCGATAACAATGCGTTTGGACTGAGCACCAATGCCCCCAACATCTCGCTGAGCAGCCCAGGTTCGGGCACGGACGCCGACTACGACTACTCCATCTTCACGGCGACGCAGATCGCTGGCGGCCCGGTAAGCGTAAGCGCGGGGCAAACAGTAATGGTGACGGTAACCATCAGCTTTTCCTAGCAGGATGCATTGCAGCTTCACAGCTTGACGGAGGAAACGGATATGAAATCGACACAGAGGCAACAGAGGCAATGGCAGACAGCAAGCAGGTTGGTTTGCGGACTCAGCGTGGCCGCGATGTTGTGCGGGGCGGCGATGGCGCAACAACCGGCGGCGCAGCAGACAGCGCCTCCACCGATCATGGGCGTGCTGGGAGCGAACGATATGCCCAAGCCAGCGGCCAAGCCGGCGACGACTTCGTCCGTCAGTGCAAAGACGGTCGCGGAGATGGTGAACGGCGGGCAGGCTGCGGTCTCCGGAGTCGGCGAGCAGAAGGGCAAGCTCGGCGATGAAGGCCTGAAGATGCACGGGCACTGGGTGATCGACGTGAAGAACCCGGACGGCACGCTGGCCTCCCACAACGCCTTCGAAAACTCCATCCAGTTGGGCGGGCAGGCGTACCTGATCGGGCTGATGGCGGGGTATGTGGTTCCTGCCGACTACGAAATCTTTTTGCAGGCGGCGGGGACCGGGGCCAGCCCGTGCGTCATGAACTCTAACCAGGGATGCGCGATTGTGCGTTCCGCGACAACCTCGCCAGGCAACATTAGCTGTACGAACTACGTCTGCGCAACGACGCTGACCTATGCGACGAACCAGAACTACAGCTCCAGCGCCAATTCGTTCGTGCTGTCAGGATCTATTACGGCGAACCAGACGGGAACGATCGGATTTGTGTCGACGTACGCGGGAAGTTGCCCAAGCACTCCGATACAGACAGGGCTTGCGACGACGACTCCGGCGGCCTGTCCCGCCGCGTCAGCCACGAACAACGGCTTTAACGCACTGACCGGCACAGCACTCGCTACCCCGATCAACGTGACTTCGGGGCAGTTCGTCCAGGTCACCGTCACCATCACCTTCTCCTAAAACCTTCGGAGCAAATCTCAACGCCGTACCTGAAAGGACACCGTATGCCAATCCGTTCATCCCTCCAACCCGCTCTCGCCGCTCTCCTGCTGGCCGTTGCCGTCTCCCCCGCGCTCGCCCAGCAAACCACAACCCCCGCACCCGCCCAGCAGACGCCCGCCACCAAGCCGGACCCTGCCCAAAGCGCACATCGCACCGTCACCGCCGACCCCACCAGGCCAATTCCCACGCAAACCGCCATGAGGTTCGTCAACCCGCCAACCAAAGCAGCGTCGAAGCATACCACTGGGCTTCCAATCGGTTCCGGCACAGCATCGCCCCAGGCAAACGGTCAGAACTCGCCCAGCGTTCCGTAGCGAGGGACACATTCCGCTTTTTATTCCTGGACGCCAAACACGTCTGCGACTCGCAACACAAATTCAGTTGAGGAGAGGACTCCAATGAAAGAAAACATCAACCACCGCAAGCTATGCCGGACACGCCTGGCAGTCGCCATCGCATGTAGCCTTATCGCTTTCGCTGCGGCGCAGGGATTGTCCCAGTCGCCGGTCGCGACCCCTGATGTAGCCTCCGCCGCCCCCAGCGAAGAAGAAGCCACGCCCGCGGCTGCCGCGAAGCAGAAGGGCGGCATCAAGGTTCACGGGCACTGGGTCATTGAGGTCAAGCGCAAGGACGGCACAGTCGCCGAACGGCGAGAGTTTGAGAACAGCTATAACGGCGTCAATTTCATGGGATATCTCCTGAGCGGCTTGGCGGTATCTACAGACCCCGTCATTCAACTTAGCTCATCGGCCAACGGCCCCACTTCACTCTGTAACGGATTGTCCCAGATCTCAGGGAAAGCCCCTACGAATTACTGCCTCATCTTCGCTAACACCACGGACGGCCATGGCTGGTTGGACACCACTAATGGCTTCTGTACTGTGCCGGGGTCCTGCTACACCGGGCTTACGAGCACTCTCACCCCGGCTGTGGGTGGGGGATTCACTTCGTATGTGTTGAACGCCACCATCACGCCAATCACCACGGGGAGCTTCGATACCGTAAGCACGTCGGTTACGGCTTGTTATACGGGCAATGCCAGCGGCCCAACGGGCACATCGACCGAGAACCCGTCGGATTGCTACACCGACCATTCAGACGGTGCGAACGAGTACATCGCCAACTACAACCTCACAGCGACCGTCCTGCCCGGCGGCGCGGTCACCGTGACCGCGGGCGAATCTCTCGTCTTCACCGTCACCATCAGCTTCTCCTGATCGCAACACACATCCACCAACGAGGCTAATCATGCGACTCATCCGCTTTGAACATTTCGCATCCTTCGCAGTTCTTTCGGCAGTTCTATCGTTGCCCGCCGGCGCCTTCGCGCAATCACAGCCGGCGGCGAAACCTGTTCCTCCCGCTCCGGCCCACCCAAAGCCCCCGGGATCGGAAGGCATCGCCATGCATGGCCACTGGATCATCGATCTCAAAAACCCGGACGGCACCATCGTGGAACACCGGGACTTCGAGAACTCGCTGCAATCCGCTACTTCGCTGCTGCAACTGGCGGCGGGAAACAACACGGTCGGCGATCTGGCCATCAACTTCAGTTCAGTCAACGGTGCTGCTCTATGCGCGGCGGGCCAAAACTCGTCCTGCAACCTCATAGCGTCCGCCTCCGCCGGGGCCGGTCTCTTTCCATGCACAGGAGCTCCAGCGGGCATCTGCACACCGGGGCTAACGGAAGTCACCGACCTCACCACTGGAAACATCACGCTCTCCGGCATGGTGACGGTCGCCCAGGCCGGCTCGGTCAACTATGTGGCTACCGACATATTGACCTGTCTCCCGCCCGGCACTCCTACGTTCTCCAACATCCCGCCCTCAGCGTGTTACGCGCAAAACTTTACCGGCGACGTATATTACGGGATCTTGACCGGAACTTCGATCGCTCCGCTCGCAGCGACCGCCGGCCAGGTCATCTCGTTCACCGTCGTCCTCAGCTTCTCCTAACCACCCACGCTCCCCAACCGCTGGGCCTTCCCGATGAGGCCATCTACCGCCATGATGCCCGCCATGACACCGATCGCCAACACGCGAACTCGCCGCACCACTGCACGCCGGCCCGGCCGCTCAGGCCTGCTCGCCCGGCTGGCGGTAGCGCTTGCGGCGCTCTCCGGCACGGCCCTCCATGCGCAGGTCCCCACCACCATCGTCCTCACCGTCTCCAACAACAACCCAACTTATGTCACACCGGCCTATGGCGGCAACGGCACAACCCTCAATCCAGTCACCGTGACAGCCAGGGTGACCGTCACCACAAGCGGCCAACCGGTCACCGGCGGCAGCGTCACCTTCTACGACAACGCGGGCTCCGCCGGCCCCATCACCCCGTATCCGATCGGCACAAGCAACATCCAGTACAACCTGCCGGGCACGGAGGAACCGCCCGACGCAATCCCCGGCACCGCAACACTGGCCTTCGCCTTCGGTCCCGGCACGCATAGCATCACCGCAACCTACAACGGCACGGCCGGCGGCCTGGCCACCAGCATCTTTCCCGCCACACCCAACTATCTGCCCTCCACCACGGTCTCGCCTACAGCCCTGACCTCCACCGGATTCGCAGCCTCGTCCTTCGGCTTCGCTGTAGATGGCCCCGGCTCGTATGGCTCGCTCGGCTACTTCAACCAGCAATACTCGTATACCAGCACCATCTACGGCTGGGCCGCGAACCCAGCCGGCACCAACAGCTTTGTCTTCGGCTACGGCCTGCAGGTTCCGACAGGAACATCGACCGTCACGGACACCACCACGGGGACCACCTTCACGCTGCCCGAGCAACCCACGTCCTCCGTCGGCCAATTCAACCCCGCATATCAGCCGGTCTTCGCCACAACCTACCAGGGTCCCGGCATCGGTCCCTTTGGCAACTACATCAATGAATTAGGCGCGGGCCAGATAACCTCCTTCTCCCTGGCGGATGTCTACCAGAGTGGTGTGCCCGCCTGGATTGGAGTGAGTACCGCGCAAAACGTCATCTGGGTCACATCGCTGTATGGCAATGTCAATGGCTTTGGCGCTAAAGTTGCCGTTGCAAACGCGCCGTCCCAGGCGGTGACCGCGGATCTGAACGGCGACGGCTGGCCCGACCTGGTCGTCGCCCATAACGACACCTCGAGCACAGGCGCCAGTGTTGGCGTCGTGCTCCAGAACTACGATCCCGTCACCAGTTCTCCATATAACCCCACTCCTCCGTTTAACGTGCCCGAGACGGTCTACCAGCTCGGCCATCCCATCGGCAACGTCGCCGTAGGCGATCTCAACGGCGATGGTTTTCCCGACATCGTCGCAGTCAGCGCCGACGGCAGCAACCTGATCTATGTACTGATCAACAATGGCGAAGGCGGATTCACCCCCACCGGCAACAGCTTCCTCGCGGGTGTCGGAGCGTCACAGCTCGCGCTCGCCGACTTCAACGGCGACGGCAAGCTCGATATCGCCATCCTGAACACAACCGACGCCACCATCGGCATCCTGCTCGGCAACGGCGACGGCACCTTCCAGACGATGGTCCCCTACCCCGTCGGAACAAATCCCATCGCCTTCTCCATCGCCGACCTCAACGTCGATGGCTATCTCGACTTCGCCATCGCCAACAGCGACAGCGCTACCCAGGCCGAGGTCAGCTTCCTCTACGGCCAACCCGGCGGCACCTTCACCTACACCGCCGACCTCACCGACAACCAGCTCTACATGGCGGTCGAGAACTACCCGGAGGCCTATCCGCACCCCACCGTCATCCAGGCCACCGACCTCAATGGCGACGGCTATCCCGACCTCTTCATCGGGTTCAACATCAACCAGTTCACCTGGGCCATCTATAACCCCGCGACCGGCCAATACGTCTACTCTTCGACAACGCTCCTCGACGAACCCAACAGTGTCAACCTCCGCACCATCTCGCCCGGCGTTGCGGACTTGGACGGCGATGGCGTCAAGGACTTCCTGCTATTCACCGGAGTGAACAACCTGCTTCCTGTATGCACCACTTGCTACACCCCGGCCTACAACTACCTGGCGTTCCGGCTCAACGGAGCGATGGAGCCCGACTGGTTCGGCCCCTCGGTCGTCAACTGGCCGCTGGGCAACCATACCTTCGTCTCTTCCTGGGTCCCCGCCGCCGGCTCCATCTACGCGCCCACCACCAACGCCGGCCCTATGGTCCTCGATATCCTCCCCAACACAGCTTCAGTCTCTCCTTCCCCCTTCGCCTTCGCTACGATCGACCCGAACACAACCAGCGCGCCGCAGCAGTTCGCCATCACCACCACCGGCTCGGCAGCGGTTGTCTTCCTGGACGTCCCACCAAGCATTAGTCTCACGGGCGCCGATCCCTCCAACTTCAGTATCGCGTACAACGGCTGCGACCTCGAGGTACTGAATGGCTTCGGCGTTGGCTCGGGCCAGAGCTGCTACGTCACGGTCACATTCACTCCCACGGCGGCGGCCAACTATAGCGCCAACCTTACCGTGACCGACAGTGCCAGCAACTCGCCTCAGACCGCGGTCCTCACGGGCGCCGGCACCGGCGCGCCTCCTCTATCCCAGGCGGTCAACGTCTCCGAGACCATCACCCTCACAGACACACCCTCCGCTAGCCAGCCCACCCTCGTCGCCGTCAACGAGACCATCACCCTCACCGACACGCCCTCCGCTAGCCAGCCCACCCTCGTCGCCGTCAACGAGACCATCACCCTCACCGACACGCCCTCCGCTAGCCAGCCCACCCTCGTCGCCGTCAACGAAACCATCACCCTCACTGACACACCCTCCGCTAGCCAGCCCACCCTCGTCGCCGTCAACGAAACCATCACCCTCACCGACACACCCACAGCCCTCTCTGCCGTCGTGATCAACGATCTCGAATCCATCTCAGTCACCGACACACCCACCACCCTCTCTGCCGTCGTGATCAACGATCTCGAATCCATCTCAGTCACCGACACACCCAACCCGTCCCTGTCCGCGACAGCGACGAAGACGATCCTGATCTCCTCCGCTAATCCATCCACCTATGCTCAGTCAATCACTCTCACCGCGACAGTCTCCGCCGTCTCCCCCTCCACGGCCACAGGAGAAACAGGCTCGGTGCAATTCAAAGTCAACGGCACTTCAGTGGGCGCACCCGTAGCCCCCAACGCCAGTGGACAAGCCACCTTCTCCATCAACACTCTCGCCGCCGGCTCGAACTCCATCACCGCGGTCTACAGCGGCGACATCAACTTCCTCGGCTCGACATCAACCCCGCTCACCCAGGTGGTCACCGGCAACATACTCACCGTCACCGCGCAATACACCTCCCGCAACTACGAGGCCGCCAACCCCGCCTTCACCTACGCCATCACCGGCTTCGTCAACGGAGACACCGCTGCCGTCCTCAGCGGCGCGCCGCTCCTCACCACCACCGCCCTGCAAAACTCCAACGCAGGCGCCTACCCCATCATGGCGTCGCTGGGCACGCTCACCGCGCCATCCAATTACACCTTCAGCTTCGTGCCCGCCACCCTCACCGTCATCGGCAACCAGCCGCAATCGATCGCACCGTTCGGCTATCTCGCCAACCTTCCCGTCACCTTTGGCAGCATCACCTGGACGATCCACAGCACCTCCGGCCTCCCCGTCGTCTACTCCAACGTCACCGGCCCGATCCACTTCACCAACAGCGTCATGACCATGACCGGCACCGGAACAGTGTCCTTCACCGTCTCCCAGCCTGGAAACGCAAACTTCGCCGCGGCCACGCCCGTTCAGGTCAACTTCAAGGTGGTCCCATGAAGAAGAGCCCAGCCATGCCTCCACCCATGAAAACCCTGGTCGCCGCCGCGACTCTGCTGATAACGCTGCTCGCCGGATGCAGCGCCGGCCTTCCTCCCGCTACCCGCGGCACACCCGCAGCGGCCGCCGTCCCCATGCTCAAAGGAATCGTGCATGGCGGCCAGCAGCCTGTCTCCGGCGCCACCATCCAGCTCTACGCCGTCGGCATCACCGGCACAAAGTCCGCCGCCACCCCGCTCATCGGCAGCACCGTCACCACCGACATCAACGGCAACTTCGGCATCACCGGCGACTGGAACTGCACCTCCAACACCGCTGCCTACGGCGTCAATCCTCAGCTCTACATCACCGCCTCTGGAGGCAACCCCGGCCTCTCCGGCAGCGTCAACAACAACGCCCTGGCCATGATGGCCGCGCTCGGCCCTTGCAGCAGCCTCACCGCCTCCACCTTCATCTCCCTCAACGAAGTCACGACCGTCGCCTCGGTCATCGCCCTCACTCCCTTCATGGCGGACATCGCTCACGTCGGCGCTCTCGGAGCACCCTCCACCGGCCTGGTCAACGCCTTCAAGACCGCCAACCTCCTCGCCAACATGGCCAACGGCGCCTCGCCCGGAGCGCTGCCCGCCAACGCCTCAGCCCCCGTCGCCGAGATCTACGCCCTGGCCAACATCCTGGCTGGCTGCATCAACTCCAACGGCACAGGCGCCTCCTGCACCGGCCTCTTCTCCGCAACGACGCCCACCGCAGGCGCAGCCCCCACCAACACCATCGCCGCGATGCTCAATATCAACGCCAATCCCGGCAACAATGTCGCCACCCTGCTCAACCTCATCCAGACCCAGGCGCCCTTCCAACCTTCGCTCAACACCCCGCCCAACGACTGGACCGTAGCCCTCAACTTCACCGGCGGCGGCCTCGCCGCACCCACCGGAATCGCCCTCGATGCAGCCGGAGACATATGGGTAGCCAACGCCGCCGGCCTCAGCGTTACCGGCCTCAGCAGCACCGGGACCCTGCTCACCGGGGCCTCCGGCTACTCCGGCTCCAACAACATCCTCGGCGCCCAGACCATCGCGGTCGATAACACCGGCAACCTCTGGCTGGCCGACACCATGCTCAGTTCCGTCGTCGAGCTCACTGTCAGCGCAGGCCTCATCCAGTCCAACGCCAGCTTCACCGCCGGAGGCATCAGCGGCCCCACCGGCATCGCCATCGACAGCCAGAACAACATCTGGATCGCCAACTTCGCCGGAGCCTCCATCACCGAGCTCAACAGCTCCGGCGTCCCCCTAGGCTCCAGCCCGCTCACCGCAAACGGCGCCCTGCAGGGACCCATCGGCATCGCCATCGACTCCGCTGGCAATGCCTGGGTCACCGACAACGAAGCCTCCGACATCGTCGAGTTCGCCAACAACCAGTCGCTGCTCACCACCACGCCCTACACCGACAGCGCCATGCTTGCCCCCCAGGGCATCGCTCTCGACTCCAGCAAAAACGCCTGGATCACCGACACCGGCATCAACGCCGTCAGCCTCCTCAGCTCCAGTGGCAACCCGCTGCTCACCCCACCCGCCACCGGCGGAGGCCTCGCCATGCCCGCTGCCGTAGCCGTCGATAGCAGCGGCACGGTCTGGGTCGCCAACACCCAGACCGCCGGCAGCATCACCGAAATGGTCTACGCAAACTCCACCCCGCTCTCGCCGGCCACGGGCTTCGGCACACTCAATCAACCCTCCGGCATCGCCATCGACCCCTCAGGCAGCGTCTGGACTGCCAACGCCGGCGACAACAGCCTCTCCGAACTCATAGGCATCGCCGCCCCCACCCAACCCCTCGCCGCCACCGCCGGCCCATAACCCACTAAAAATGGGTGGCCCATTCATCGCGCTCTTGCGATGAGTGGGTCGACTACTGCACCGGCAGCTGCGTCCTGTCCCATCCCCCGCCCAACACCTTGATCAACAAGACCGTCGCATCCATCCGCCGTCTCAAAATATCGATATCGTTGCGCTCATTGTTCAGCGCCGTGGTCTGCGCGGTAATCACCTGTAGATACGTGTCCACCCCGCCCACATACCGGTTATTGAAGATCCGCTGCGACTCCTGCGCCGCCGCCGTCGCCTGCCGCTGTTGCGTTGCCTCGTCCGAAAGCACTCGCAGCGCCACCAGGTTGTCCTCCACCTGCTGATACGACGTCAGCACGGTCTGGCGATAGTTCGCCACCGTCTCATCGAACCCCGCAATCGCCTGTTCCGATACCCCGCGCCGCCGTCCCGCATCGAAAAATGTCTCCGCGATCGCCGGCCCCAAAGCATAGGCAAAGCTCGCCGGACTCAGCAACGACGCAATCGACGTGCTCTCATACCCCGCCGACCCAGTCAGTGTGACCGTCGGAAAGAAAGCCGCCCGCGCAATCCCGATCTGCTCATTGGCCTCAGCCGTGCGCCGCTCCGCCGCCGCAATATCCGGCCGCCGCTCCAGCAACTCCGACGGCAACCCCGCTGGGACCGCAGGCGGCGTCAACTCCACAGGCAAAGGCATCGCCGCCAGTGTCAACGACGCCGGCGGCTGCCCCGTCAAAATCGCAATCGCATGTTCAAACTGCGCCCGCGCCACGGCCACATCGGTGGCCGCCACCTTCGCCTGGTCCAACTGCGTCTCCGCCTGCGTCACGTCGGACTTCACTGCAATCCCACCCTCATACCGGTTGGTCGTCACCCGCACTGCCTCCTGGTACTGCACCACCGTATCGTTCAACAGCTTCTGCTGCGCATCCGCGGCCCGCAGCTCGAAATAATCGAAAGCCAGTTCAGCCTGCAGCAACAGCAACACATTCTGCCGGTCCGCCGCCGTCGCCTGCGACTCCTCCTTCGCCGCCGCTATACTCCGCCGCACCCGCCCCCACAGGTCCACCTCGTAGTTCACCTCCAGCGGCAGCACCAGGTCGGCGTCCCCGTTATTCGCTGACGCCGCATTGAAGTAAGGCCGGTTGGCCGAGTAACGCTCGCCCTGGATCGACGGATCCACCCCAATCGTCGGATACCGGTCCGCATTCCGTATCCGTATCGTTGCCCGCGCCGCGCGCAGGTTCGCATCGGCGGCCTTCAGCGTCTGGTTCGCCGTTTCCACCTGAGGCTCCAGCGTATTCAACCCGCTGTCGCCGAACACCGTCCACCAGCTTCCTCGCGGAATCGCATCCGCCGGCTTCGCAATCTCCCACCCCGCGGTCTCTTTATACGCAGGCGGCGCCGGTGCCGTCGGCGCCGTATACTTCGGCCCCACCATGCACCCGGCCAGCAACACCGTAACGCCAACCGTACTCCAGGCCGCACGCACCCTCATCGCGCCACCGTCCCTTTATTGCTCACCCGCACCGCTTGCCCCTCAGCCAGAGAGTCGCTCGGATCCAGGATCACCGCATCCTCCGCCGTCAACCCCGTTGCAATCTCCAGCGTCGCTCCATTGTCCTTGCCGATCGTCACATTCTGCAGATGCACCTTGCCGTCCCGCACCACGCCCACCTGCAACCCCTGCGCGCGAAACAGCAGCGCATTCGCCGGCACCGACAGCATCCGCACCTGCTCCGGAATCTTGAAGTGCACAAACACGTAGGCTCCAGGCAACAACTTGCCGGCGGCGTTATCGACATCCACCTCAACATTCAGCGTCCGAGACGCCGGATCGATCGCACTCGAATTCCGTGTGATCGTCCCAAAGAACTGCTGCCCCTGATACTCATCCAGCGTCAGCGCAGCCGTATCGCCCTGCCGAATCGCCGGCGCATACGTCTCCGGAACCGCCACATACACCCGCAGCTTATCGATCGCCGCAATCCGGTACAGTTCCTTCGCCGTGTTGCTCGCCGTCGGCGAACCCGAATCGATCAACGCCCCAATGTCCGTATTCCGCTCCGTCACAACTCCGGCAAACGGCGCATACACACTCTCAAACGATTGCAACTGCTGCAACCGCCGTACGTTCGCATTGGCCGCCTCTACCGCGGCCTTCTTCGCCGCCGCCCCGCTCACCGCTACATCCGTCTCCTGCTTCGACACCGAATCGCTCTTCAACAAATTCTGATATCTGTCCGACGTCGTATTGGCCAGCGCCAGGTCCGCCTCCGCGCTCTTCAGGTTCGCCTGCGACACCTGTAGCTGCTCATCCAGTTCCGGCGTCTCGATCGTCGCCATCAACTGCCCCTTCGCCACATGCTGCCCGATGTCCACAAACCACTGCTTCAAATACCCGTTCGTTCGCGCATAGATCGGCGTCTCGTTGAAGGCCTGCGTATTGCCCGGCAGCGCAATCTCCGCGCCCACGCCCGTCACCGCGGGATGGATCACATTCACCGTCGGCACCGCACTCGCCTTGGTCACTTCTTCCAGCCGGCGTTCAGCCGCTGCCCGCGACATCAGTCCATACACAATCGCGCCGCCCAGGAACACCACCGCAAGGCCCACCACGATCCACACTCCGGCCGAAGCCTGCCGCGGCGCCGGCTTGCCCTCCGATGGCACCGGCTCCGGAGCGTGCTGCGGCGTCCCACCCGGATAGTGCTCCGAAGGCCTCGTCATCTCCGTATTCATGTTGATCGACATATTCCAATCTCCAGTCCGTACCGCACTTCAAGGCCTAAGCAATCACCTGCTCCTGCAACCCGGCCTCTTCGCTCTCCGCATCCATCTTGTCCCGGCTATGCAGCAGCGCAAACACCGCGGGCACAAATACCAGCGTCGCCATCGTCGCAAACAACAGTCCGCCGATAACGGCACGGCCCAGCGGCGCATTCTGCTCTCCGCCCTCCCCCGCACCCAGCGCCATCGGAATCATTCCGATGATCATCGCCAGTGCCGTCATGCACACCGGGCGGAACCGCGTCGCACCCGCCTCAACCGCCGCGCGGATCGCGTCACCCGTCTCATTCAAACGGTCCTTCGCAAACGACACCACCAAAATTGAGTTCGCCGTCGCCACCCCCATGCACATGATCGCGCCCATCAGCGCCGGCACGCTCAGCGTCGTCCGCGTCACGAACAGGAACAGCACAATCCCCGCAATCGCCGCCGGCAACGCCGTAATGATGATGAACGGGTCCAGCCACGATTGAAAGTTCACCACGATCAGCAGATACACCAGCACGATCGAAAACAGTAGTCCATAGATCAGCCCCGTATACGACGTCCGCATCGTATCCACCTGCCCGCGCATGCGTATAAAGTTGCCTCGCGTCAACGACCCCCGGTTCGCATCGATGATCGTCTCAATCTGTTTCGCCACCGCACCCAGGTCGCGGTCCTGCACGTTGCCGTAGATATCCAGTGTCTCCCGCAGGTTGTAGTGGCTCACAATCGGCACCTCGGTCGACCGCTTAATGTCGGACACATCCGCCAATATCTCCGGCTGCTTCGCCGTCCGCGACGTCACCGGTATGTTCTCCAGGTCGCCCAGCGACTGCACCTGATACTGCGGCGTCTGCGCCACGATGCTGTATGTCACCCCATTGCGCGGATCAAGAAAAAACTGCGGCGTCAACTGGCTCGACCCCGACAGTATATTCAACACCGACGACCCCACATCCCGCTGCGTATACCCGCCCTGCGACGCCTTCGTGCGGTCCACATTCACATTCAACACTGGATAATCGTCCGGCTGCTGCAACCGCAGGTCCACCAGCCCCGGCACACCATGTAGCTGTTCCAGTATCTTGTTCGCAACCTTCCGGTTGCCCGCCTGGTCTGGCCCGTCGATCTGCAAATCGATCGGCGAAGGTAGCCCAAAGTTCAGTATCTGCGTCACGATATCCGAAGGCAGAAAGTAAAACGTCGTTCCCGGAAACTCCCGTGGCAGTCTCTCCCGCAGAGTCCGCACATAATCCGCCGTAGGATGATGTTCCCGCTTCAACGAAACCAGGATGTCTCCGTCCGCCGCCCCAAACAACCCACTCGTCGCATGTTGCAGGTTCAACACCGAGTAAGGCAGCCCAATGTTATCCAGTATGCTGTCCATCTCCCCCTCGGGCACCGTCGTGCGAATGCTCTGCTCCACCAGGTCGCAAAGCTTCGCCGTCTCCTCAATCCTCGTCCCCGACTTCGCCCGCACATGCAGGATGAACGACCCATTGTCCGTATTTGGAAAAAAGTTTTGCCCCAGGAAAGGCACCAGCAGCAGCGTCAGCAGGCACCCCCCCAGAAACACCGGGATAAACACCCACCGCACACTCACCAACCAGCCCAGCAACCCCGCATACGACGACCGCACGCTCTCGAAAATCTTCTCAAACCCACGCTGAAACCGCGCCAGCGGATTCATAGAAACCGGCGCATGATGGTCGACCGGCTTCAGCAGATACATCGCCATCGTCGGCACCAGCGTCCGCGACAACATATACGACGCCAGCATCGCAAACACCACCGCCTCCGCCAGCGGCACAAACAGATACCGTGACACGCCCCCCAAAAAGAACATCGGCAGAAACACAATGCAGATACAAAGCGTAGCCACCAGCGCCGGCACCGCAATCTGCGCCGCACCCTCCAGGATCGCGTCCCGCAGCCCATGCCCTTCTTCCAGGTAGCGGTTGGTGTTCTCGATCTCCACCGTCGCATCGTCCACCAGGATGCCCACCGCCAGCGCCAGCCCACCCAGCGTCATGATGTTGATCGTCTCTCCCATCAATCCCAGCACAATGATCGACGTCAAAATCGACAGCGGAATCGACACCGCAATAATCAGCGTAGACCGCCACGACCCTAAAAACAGCAGGATCATCAACCCCGTCAAGCAAGCCGCAATCACCGCCTCCCGCACCACTCCATAGATCGATCCACGCACAAAAATCGACTGGTCCCCGATCGGCGTTATCTTCAACTCCGCCGGCAGACCGCTCTTGATCTTCGGCAGCAGTCCCAGTATCCCCTTCACCACATCCAGCGTCGAAGCCGAGCCCGACTTCAACACCGTAATCAACACCCCCCGGCGACCATCCTGCCGCACCACATTCGTCTGCGGAATATTCCCGTCCGTCACGCTCGCCACGTCATGCACATAGATCGTCGCGCCATTCACCTGCTTGATCGGAAGGTTCGATAGCCCATCAATCGTCCGCGCCGTGCTGTTCAGCTTGATGTCGTACTCTGCCGTCCCAATCTTCGCCGTCCCACCCGGCTCCACCACATTCTGATCGCCCAGCGCATTCAGCACATCCACCGGCGATAGCCCCTGCGCCTGCATCCGCTTCGGATCAAGGTTCACCATGATCGACCGCTGCTTGCCGCCATACACATTCGGCACCACCGCACCCGGTATCGTTACTAGCTGCGGCCGGATAAAGTTCAGCCCATAATCATTCAGCTTCTGCTCGGACATCCCCTGCCCCGACAACCCCAACTGCAGGATCGGCACGCTCGACGCCGAGAAGTTGATGATCTGCGGCGGCAGTGTTCCAGGCGGCAGGTTCCGCAACAAAAACTCGCTCGCCGCCGATACCTGCGCATTCGCCGTATCCAAAGACGCCGTTGGCTGCAGGTACACCTTGATAATCGCCTCGCCATTCAGCGTCGTCGATTCAATGTGCTCGATGTTGTCCACCAGCGTGGTCAACACCTTCTCAAACGGCGTCGTCAGCCGCCCTTCCATCTCGTCGGGACTCAATCCCGTGTACTGCCACGAAATCGACACCACCGGTATATCGATGTTCGGAAAAATGTCCGTAGGTGTGCGCAAAATCACGACCGGGGCCGCGATTAAAATCAACAACGCCAGCACGATAAACGTGTACGGCCGGTTCAGCGCAAGTCGGACAATCCACATACACAACTCTCCGAGACAGGGGACCCACTATTCAGCGTAACGCCTTCTCTAAGAGTTGACTCGCGCAGCGACACATAAGACGCACACCCAAGCCGCTAACCGCACAAATATCTCAATAACCGCCGCCCCAGTCTCTCTACTCCTTACTCTCTACTCCCTGCTTTACCGCAGCTGAAACTCCGGAGACCCCATCACCAGCGCCGTCAGCAGATTCAGCGTATCCGTCGAACTCGCACTCGCAGGCTGCGCTTCAAGCTGCTTATCGATCAACTGGTTCGTCTGCGCCGACACCGCCGACCCGATCATCGTAGCCTCCAGCACATGCAGCGCCACCTCTTCGCCCTGAGTCTCAGAAGCCCCCGCCGGATGCGCATCCCCCGCCTGGCCCGGCGTCACCGCGGCCACGCCCATCAGCTTCGCCTCCGGACGCGCCACCGGAGTGCTCACCGCTCTCGCTCCATACCCTGAAAGATTTCCCACCCCCGTCGGCGTCAGCAACCCCATCGCCAGCAGCTTCGGCGCGTCGAACTTCTGATTCGCAAACTTGCTGTTCGTCAGCGCATACGCAAAGTTCAGCCGGTCCACCAGCGCAGCCGAGTTCATCCACTGGTCCGCCGTCAGGTAGTACCCCGTGGGCGGCAGCGCACGATACAGCGGCATCCCCATGTTCTTGATCGTGTTCACCAGCGCGCCGGGGTTCTGCGGCTCCGTCGCCGTCGACCGGAACGCCGATGCCACAAACTCCACCGGCGTCTTCACCTTGTTATGGAAGTACTGCTTCGAGTTGAACTCCGGCGACGCAATCAACGCCCGCAGGATCGTCTTGATGTCCCCATTGCTGCTCAGATACACCTTCGTCAACCTATCCACCAGCGCCGGCGGAGGATCGTCCGCCACAAACCGCTGCGCCAGCAGCCAGCTGATAAAGTGCGCCGTCTTCGGGCTCGACGCCAAAATGCTCAACGCCGCAATCCCCTGCTTCACGCTATCGTCGTTGGCCGGAATCTTACTCGGCCCCCACGTCGGCGTGGCCGTCGTCATGTCATCGCCCAGCGCCTGCGCCACAGCCTTCTTGCCCTTGGCCGCAACCACTGGCGTCGCGGGCGCAGGAGTCACCGTGCCATCGTCCGCGATCACATACCCAAACCAAGTCTTCGGTCCCGGCTCATGCCGCTTCGGATCGAACAGAAAACCCCCACCCTGGTTCGCCCGGTCCACGCCCCACCCCGTCAGGATCGCCGCCAGCGTCGTCACATCGGTCTGCGTATACCCGCCATTCACGCCCACCGTATGCAACTCCATCACCTCGCGCCCGTAGTTCTCGTTCAGCCCTTTATTGCCCTTCTTCGAGTTCGGATTGTTCGCATAAACCCCGTTCGCCATCGAGTCCGGCCCAATCGACAAATAGTTGTCCAGGTACACCATCATCGCCGGTGACTTTGCCGTCGCCAGCAGCAGATCGTGGAAGTTCCCCAGCGCGTTCTTGCGGATCACGTCCCGCTCATACACCGTCGTATACCACTCGTCCGAATCCTTATCGATAAACACGTTGAAGTGGTTGAACCAGAAGTCCGTCATCACCTCCTGCAACTGCCGCTCCGTCTCGATGTCCCGCACCACCCGCGCCTGCCCCAGCTCCTCGCTGATCTTGTACGACGAGTTCACCTGCGCCGACATCGCCAGAAACGTCTCCCGCTCCCGCGGCGTAAAGTCCGCCAGCAACAACGTCCGTTGGTCGCCGCTCAGGTTGCCGTCCCCGGTAAACGCAATACGGTCCTCCACCGGCATCTTGATCAACGCCGCCATCCGCTCCGCCTTGGGCAGTGCAAACAACTCTCCCGCAATCCGCGCAGCCGTCGCCTTGTTCGTCTTCTTGATCGCCGCCCGCTCCTCGTCGGTCAGCTCAACCTTCGCCTCGATCGTCCCGTCCGCCTTCTTCTTGTCCCGCTCCTGCATCGCCTTGTAAACCTGCACCTCGAACACCGCATTCTCCAGCGGGTCCGTCGGATACGGCACCTTCCCATCAGCCACAGGCCCCACCTGCGCGCGGTCCGGATACACCTCGATCAACTGCTGAATCGGCATGTTCACCGTCGGGTAATCGTTCAACATCTTGTCCGTCGCTCCGTCCTTGATGGCATCCGGATTCATCTGCTGGTCGATCCACTTCTCTTCGCCTATCGTCGCAACCCGGTCCACCTCGCCCGGCTTCGGCCCAAACGTAAACCGGTCCAGCAACTGCTGCACCCGCTCCCGCTGAGACAGAGGCGTCAGCACCGTAGGCCTCGCCGCCGGCTTGGCCGCCGCCATCCGCGACTTCAACGCAAACGTCCGCGCCGCCTTCTGCTGCTCCGCATCCGCCTGCGGAGCGCTGCTCTGCCCCGCCATGTCCCCCTGCATCTCATTGTCCTGCTTGGCCGGCGCCTGCTCCCCACCCATAGCAGACCCACCCATCATCTGCGCCTGCACGCAGGTAACAGACAGCATTCCACCCAACACCAAGCCACTCAACCTCAGCCGAGTCGTCATCTTGCGCACCTCGATATAGAGCTTAGACCCCCGAGCCCCACCGAAAGTTGTGCCCCTCATAATTTATGACCGTGAAATCAAACCGTCTTTCTACTCCCTACTCCTTACTCTCTACTCCTTGCTTTCTTCACCCCCACATACCCCACCCGCGCCAACAAGAGAACCGCCAGCACAATCGTCACCCTCATCGGCGCCCTCACCCCCGTCTTCACCAGCCACCAATAATGCACAACCCCCGCTATCCCCGCCACATAGATCAGCCAATGCAGCCGCTGCCAGTTCTTCCCGCCCATCGCCCGCAGCACCCGCTGCGGACTGGTCGCCGCCAGCGCCAGCAGGATCACCCACGCCAGCAGCCCCACCTGGATAAACCGACGCTTCTCCACATCGTCCAGCATCCGCGGCCACACCAGCTTGAACTGCCGCCAGGGCTCCGCAAGATGTCCCGCCTGCACCCCAGCAAACGCCGTCGGCACGTCATACCCCGAGAACAGCAACACGTACGTCAGCAGATGCAGCGTCGCATAAAAGAACGCATACAACCCCACCATCCGCCGCAACCGTATCAACCAGCTCAGCGACGAATGCAACCGCCGCACCGGCGTAATCGCCAGACAGCCCAGCAGCAGCCACAGCGTCCAGTCGCCGGTGAAGTGCGTAATGTAGTTCACCGGATCGGCCTTGCTCGCCAGCTCACCCGTATGGTTCATCCCCACCAGATAAGCAAACGGCAGCAGGCAAACCCCATGCACCACCACCTTCAACCAAACAATCGTCCGCTTAGACATACATCCCCACACCCACCACCAATTCGCCTTACCTATCTACTTTCTACTCTCTGCTTCAATAATTCTTCCTCAGATCCATCCCCGCATACAGCCCCGCCACCTCATTCGCATACCCATTGAACGGCAGCGTCGCAATCGTCTTCGGAAAGATGCTGTTGGTCGAATCCAGCCGCCGCTCATGTGCCTGCGACCACCGCGGATGGTCCACGCTCGGATTCACATTCGAATAAAACCCATACTCCTCCGAGTTCAGCATGTTCCACGTCGTATCCGGTTGCTTGGCCACAAACCGTATCCTCACAATCGACTTCGCCGACTTAAACCCATATTTCCACGGCACGATCACCCGGATCGGTGCACCCTGCTGGTTCGCCAGCGTCTCTCCATAAGACCCAAACGTCAGCAGCGCCAGCGGATGCATCGCCTCATCCATCCGCAGTCCCTCCGAGTACGGCGGGTTGATCCCGCTCTCCCCGATCAGCGGCATCTGCTTGCTGTCGTCGCAAGAAATAAACTGCACATACTTCGCCGCCGGCAGCGGGTTCATCGCCTTGATAAACTCCGCCAGCGGATACCCGTCCCACGGAATCACCATCGACCAAGCCTCCACGCACCGGAAGCGATATACCCTCTGCTCGATCGGCTTGAATGCCATAATCGTATCGACATCCAGGATCTGCGGCTTCGCCACCAGCCCCTCCACCTTCACACTCCACGGCCGCACCCGCAGCGTATGCGCATTCCTCGCCGGCTCATCCTTCGAGGTCCCAAACTCATAAAAGTTGTTATAGCTCTTGGCCTTCGCCTCCGGCGTCATCGTCTCATTCACCGTATAAGGACTAGCCACCGTCGTCAGCTTCGTCTCCGCGCCCGCCGTCCCTGGAAACATCCCCGCCATCGCCGCCGCTCCACCCACCGCGCCCACCCGCCCCAGAAACCGCCGCCGGTCCATCTGAAACGCCTCATACGCCCCCTTAGGCGTTATCTCCGACGACGCAATCCCGTTCCCCTTGCGAATCAGCATCCCAATCTCCGTCACTCCACCTTAATGTACGCTCCACAAGCTCCTGTGGATGTCACTACACCGGGTGCCCCATCCTCGACTCGCGCTTTTGCGAGGCAGGGTGGGGTATCGCGCTACG
>Ga0302311_10001685_pt1 | contig 25775 bp, 24 predicted proteins | sample III_Palsa_N1_3_FD_200449 | JGI IMG/M metagenome (GOLD analysis project Ga0302311, IMG submission 200449) | Peat permafrost microbial communities from Stordalen Mire near Abisko, Sweden - III_Palsa_N1_3 | ecosystem: Environmental > Terrestrial > Soil > Palsa > Peat permafrost | place: Sweden... | reverse complement strand
CTCTCGCCCTGGCCAAGGATGCCAAAGGCCGTAAGATCGGACTCAGCAAAAACACTCTGCAGACCGAGTTCGCCGCCTATCGCAAGCTGGTCGGCGTCGATTCCGCCGGCGAACCCAACGGCACCGCCAATGAGGATGCGCGCGAGCTGATGACCGGCAAGGGCTTCTTCCGTCCCGCCACCTTCAAGGCGGTGATGAAAGACCCTAAAAAGACCGCCGATACGCTGAGCGCCGACGGCATTACAGCCGTGCAGGACGGCGCGGTGACCCCGGACACGCTGCCGATGTACGACACGCTGGAGCGCAGGGGGCAGCTCAATGTCCGGGTCAGCCTGGCGCAGCTGTTTCAGCCCGAGGATTACCGCCGCCCCGATGGCGCCATCGACTACGACCGCATCGTCGCCGAAGCGAACAAGGTGCGGGCGAAATACGCCCATGATCCGAAGATCAAGGCCGACACCATCAAGATCTTCGTCGACGGCGTGCTGGAGGCCGATCCGCTGGCGGTGCCGCCCACTTTGGGGGAAAGCCCCTCATTGCGGCCCTATCTGCAGCCGATCTTCGGCCGCGACGCCGAGGGCAACGCCACGCTGAAAGGCTATGTCGATACCGGATCGGCGGTTTGCCAGGAAGTGCGGGCCCATCCCGATGCCTATGACTCGGATGCGGCGGCGAAGAAATTCATGGCGGAGCAGGGGTATCATCCTGGCCAATGCACGATCTCCAGCGGCAAATTCATGCACGACCCGCGGATCATCCTCGATTACGCCAAGCATATGCATGATGCGGGATACACCCTCCATTTCCACGCCATCGGCAATGCGGCGGTGCGCACCGCCCTGGATGCGTTGGAAGGCGCGCGCGCCGGCGCGCCGGCCGATCGGCCCGACACCATCGTGCATCTGCAGATGGTGGATCCCGCCGATAGGGAGCGTCTCGGCCGTGACCATGTCTATATGGGCTACACCTATAGCTGGTTCTATGCCGACAAGGCCTATGACCTGTCCGTCGTGCCCTTCATCGACAAGGTGCCCGACGATTCCTACGAGTCTCTGCACAATCCCGCCAATGAGTATGAGCGGACCGCCTATCCGGCCAAATCGACGCGGGATGCCGGCGGCATCCTGATCGCCGGATCCGACGCGCCGGTGGCGGTGCGCGACCCGCAGCCCTTCGTCAATATCGCGATGGGGATCACCCGCGCGCTGCCGGGCCAGAAGCCACTCGGCATCAACGAGGCGCTGACCATCGAGGACCTGCTCGACGCCTATACCCGCAATGGGGCGGAAGCCCTGGCGCGCGGCGGAGAAATCGGGTCGCTGGAGCCGGGCAAGTCGGCGGACTTCATCCTGCTCGACCAGGATGTGCTGGCGCTCGCCAAGTCCGGACAGGCCGAGAAGATCGCCGGGACCAAGGTATTGGTCACCTGGTTCCAGGGACGCGAGGTCTATCGGGCCAAGCCCTGATTGCTCAGTGCGAAATTGAACGCCACCGAAATGCGCGGCCGCTCGCCGCGATAGGGCGTGACCTCATGTATCAGCCAGGATGGAAACAGCACCAGAGTGCCGGCCTGGGGCTGGATGGCCCGCGCGGCGCCGTCGCTGAGGCAATCGTCGAGAGCGAAGCGCAGATTGGGCGCGGCCATCAGCGGCAGGATGCCGCGCGGATCGGAGAATTCCAGCAATCCGCCCAGCAATGAATCCGCGCCGGCGCCGCCATCATCGACCCAATAGACGCCCGACCAGAAGGCGCCGCCATGGCCATGCGGCCGATTGCCGTGACCGGCGCGGTTGACGTTGGCCCAGGCGGTTTCCACCCAGGTGAGCTTGGCCGGCGCGAAGCCGCCGCCGGTATCCATCACCGTCATCTGCTGAACCAGCATGCGGGCGGCCGCCAGCACGGTCTCGCCCTCGGTGCCACACCAGGACTGGAATTCCAGCGAATGCCAGCCGCCCTGATTGCTGACCGCGATGCCGCTCTCGATCTGTTCGCGTGCCAGAATCGTATCGGCCAGAATCCTGTTCAGCGCGATATGACCATCCAACCGTGCGGTGATCAGGGGAGTGGGGAAGATCAGGCCGGCGCTGACGCTGCCGGTCTCGAAAAAGCCGTCCATATGTCCTCCGCCCCCCGATGCCGCCATTATACGAAAGGCTCGGGAAAAGACGACGACGCAATGGAAACAGGATGTTACCGGGTTCGGCCCAACTCGGCGAAAGCGTCGAGCGCCCGCTTGCGGCTGCCGGCCAGATCGACGATCGGCTTGGCGCGGCCGGCTTCCCACGGCTTATGGACATATTTGTCCGGCAAGTCCGTCAATTCCGGGCACCAGCGGCGGACGTAATCGCCCCGCGGATCGAACTTCTCGCCCTGCAGTACCGGATTGAAGATGCGGAAATAGGGGGCGGCGTCGGCGCCGCAGCCCGCTACCCACTGCCAGCTCGCCGAATTATTGGCCAGATCCGCGTCCACCAGCGTGTCCCAGAACCAGGCGGCACCCTGCTGCCAGGGGATCAGCAGATTCTTGACCAGGAACGAGGCCACCACCATGCGCACCCGGTTATGCATCCATCCCGTTGTCCACAGCTGGCGCATGCCGGCATCGATCAGCGGAATGCCGGTTTGGCCTTTCTGCCACGCGGTTTCCGCCTGTTCATCCTGTCGCCAGGAGAGGCGGGCGAATTCGCCGCGCAAAGGCCGGGTCGGCAAATCGGGAAATTGGGCCAGCAGGTGATAGGAGAATTCCCGCCAGCCCAGCTCGGCCAGGAAACGGTCTGAATCATGCGACGGCGGCGCGCTGTGGCGGATGGCGTGGAACACCTGCCGCGGCCCGATCTCGCCGAAGCGCAGATAAGGCGACAGCGTCGAGGTGCCGTCCTCGGCCGGCTCGTCGCGCCGTTTCGAATAGCCGGCCAGCCTGTCCTCGATGAAGTGGTCGAGCCTGGCTTGCGCCTCAGCCTCGCCAGGGTTCCATGTCTCGCGCAACCCGCAGGCCCAGTCCGGTTTCGTCGGCACCAAGCCGAGACCGTCGAGATCGTCCGAGGCGATTCCCTGATCGACCGGCGGCAGGCGCTCGGGTGCGTCGAGTGGCGAGGGCGGGGGGCGGTCCTGCAGGCAGGCGCGCCAGAACGGGGTGAAGACGCGAAAGGGCAGGCCGGCCTGGGTCTTGATGGCGCCGGTCTCGAACAGCAGCGCCGCATTGCCGGCGACGAAAGCACGATTATCGGCCTTGAGTCGCTCTTCGATGCGCTCCTGCTGCTTTTGGGCCCAGGGTTCTTCCAGACGGTTGCAATAGACCGCCTCGGCCCCTGTCTCCTCGGCCAAGCGGAGAATCAACTCGGCGGCGTCTCCGTGACGGAGGATCAGACGGCTGCCGCGATCGCGCAGGGATTTGTCGAGCGAGGCCAGGCTGTGATGCAGCCACCACAGGAGCGCGCCGCCGCTTGTGTCATGGCTGGGATCGTGAATGAAGACCGGGACGATTGGACGCCCGCCGGCCACCGCGGCGGCCAGGGCGGGATTGTCGGCCAGGCGCAGGTCACGGCGAAACCAGAAGAGCGCCGGTGCGGGCATTATAGCGTGGGGACCACGCTTCGGCGGGGTAGCCTCCCTTCGGTCCTTTCCAGACGCCGGCTATGCCGCCGCCCGGAACCTTGGGACCTGCACCCCCGCGCCCCACTCGGCTTTGCCGAGACTCGAACAATTGCATGCGTAGCATGCGCGGTCGTTCGCTTCGCTCCTCCGAGCGGGATGAGTCTTCCGAGCGAAGCTAAAGTCATCCCGCTCTAGCCCATCTGGGCGCGGGGATTGATCGCCGACGCCGAGGAGGCATAGCCGTCGCCGATGAATTCCGGACGCTTGTAAAGACCGTGCAGCCAGGCGGCCAGCAGGCACATTTCCTCGAACTTGACCAATTCGTCGAGCGTGCCTTCGGGAAACTTCACATCGAAGGATTGGGCGATGATCTCCAACACTTCCTCGCGCTGCTCGATCGAGAGGCCGATATCGGTTTCGATATCGGCGGTTCGGGTCAGCTTGTCCTCGCCGACGCCATATTCGTCGCGGATCAGTTTCACGATCCAGCGGAACATGTGCATCCAATTCTTGACTTCGGATATGTCGCGGTTCATCTCGCCGCCCCCAGATTAGACGGAAAGGGACGTCATTCCTCTAGAGCGAGGCTGGCGGAGAGGTCGGACAGTTCCTTGACCACCTCGTTGAGCTCGATTTCCAGCGACTTGGTGATGGCGTTGATGGTCTCGGATACCTGCTTCACCTCGGCGGCGACCACGGCGAAACCCTTGCCGGCCTCGCCAGCGCGGGTCGCTTCGATCAGCGCGTTCAGCGCGAGAATGCGGGTGGTGCCGGTGACTGCCTTGATTTCCGACAATTTACGATCCAGCACCTCGGACAGGCTGGCGGTCAGTTCGACGATGCGGTTGTTGTCGGACACGGTACTGCTCCCCTCGCTGAATAATGGCGCGAGTTTACGGGGAACGGCGCGCGCTCACAACCCGCCTGTGGGGCTTGCGGAGCGGCGTGCCATCCCTTACAAGGTCCGATTGCATTGCATGAGTCGAACGGGAAAGTTGGGAATGCGCGCCGAGATCGAGGCGATCGCCGGAGAAATCCGCGAGAAATTGGAGCTGCTGCGCCGTCACCTGGACTGGGACAACGCGCTGCGCCGGCTCGATGAGCTGAATGCGCGCGCCGAGGACCCGACACTTTGGGACAGGGCCGAAGAGGCGCAGAAGGTGATGCGCGAGCGCACCCAACTGGAAACCTCCACCGGCGGCGTGAAAGCCATCGAAAAGGAATTGGCCGACTCCCTCGAACTGATCGAGCTGGGCGAGATGGAGAACGACCAGACCGTGGTCGCCGACGCCGAAGCCGCCATCAAGGCGCTGCAGGAAGATGTGCGAAAGCGCGAATTGGAGAGTCTGCTGTCGGGCGAGGCCGATTCCAACGACTGCTATCTCGAAGTCAATGCCGGTGCCGGCGGCACCGAGGCGCAGGACTGGGCCGAGATTCTGCTGCGCATGTATACCCGCTGGGCCGAAAAGCATGGCTATAAGGTCGAATGGCTGGAAGAGAGTGCCGGCGAACAGGCGGGTCTGAAATCCGCCACCGTCCGCATCTCGGGCCACAACGCCTATGGCTGGATGAAGACGGAAAGCGGCGTGCACCGCCTGGTGCGCATTTCGCCCTATGATTCGGCGGCGCGCCGCCACACCAGCTTCTCCTCGATCTGGGTCTTCCCGGTGATCGACGACACCATCGACATCCAGATCAACGAATCCGACTGCCGCATCGACACCTTCCGCGCTTCGGGTGCCGGCGGTCAGCACGTGAACAAGACCGATTCGGCGATCCGTATCACCCATATCCCCTCCGGCATCGTCGTTTCCTGCCAGGCTGACCGCTCGCAGCACCGCAACCGCGCCACGGCGTGGGACATGCTGCGTGCCCGCATGTATGAGGCCGAGCTGCAAAAGCGCGAAGCCGCGTCTCAGGCCGAGGCCGATAGCAAGACCGATATCGGCTGGGGCCACCAGATCCGCTCTTACGTGCTGCAGCCCTATCAGATGGTCAAGGACCTCAGGACAAACGTCGAAACGTCCGACACCCAGGGCGTGCTGGACGGAGATCTCGATCCCTTCATGGCCGCCTCGCTGGCGGCCCGCATCCAGGGCGGTGTCGGGGACGACGCCTGATGATCGCGCGGCGGGTCATCGCGGGTTTCTGCCTGGCGATGCTCGCCTTCGGCGCTGTTGCGGCCGAACGCCCGATGCAGGGTGCGCCTTCCTCGATCGGGGGGGCTGCCGCCGGATGTCTGCAAGGAGGCGTGCCGCTGCCGGCCGAGGGCCGGGGTTGGCAGGTGCTGCGGCCCGACAATAACCGCTATTGGGGCACGCCGGCGTTGATCGGCTTTCTCGAGGATTTCGGCAAATATGCCGCGCCCATGGGGTCCTTGCTGATCGGCGATATGTCGCTGCCACGCGGCGGCCAGATGCCGACCGGTCATGCCAGCCATCAGACCGGGCTCGATGCCGACATTCTGTTTCAGTTGGCCAACCATCCATTGACCGAGCAGGAGCGCGACCATCCCGACTTCACCAGCGTGCTGGTCAAAGGAAAGCCCACTCCGTCGCGCTGGGGCAAGGCGCAGCTGACTTTGTTGAAGATGGCGGCTACGGATCCGCGGGTCGAGCGCATCTTCGTCAATCCGGCCATCAAGCGGTATCTCTGCCGCACCGCCGGCCCCGACCGTGGGTGGCTGCATGCGATCCGTCCCTGGTGGGGGCACGAGGCGCATTTCCATGTGCGCCTGCGCTGCATGGCCGGCGATTCCAGTTGCGAGCCGGGCCCGTCCATCCCGGCCGGCGACGGCTGCGACGCCTCGCTCGCCTGGTGGTTCACGCCGGAAGCGGGGGCTACCGCCGAAACCACTCCCCCGCCCCATGGACCGCGGCCGCGCATCGTCGCGAAGACGCCGGATACCTGCAAGGCAATCCTCGATCCGAAGAGCTTAGATGACGCTTCTTGAAATCGCCGTGGACTCCGTTACCGGCCTAGACAATGCGGTGCGCGGCGGTGCGCAGCGTATCGAGCTCTGCGCAGCGCTTGATATCGGCGGCCTGACCCCGACCGTCGGCCTGATGGCGGTGGCGGCGGAAGCGCCTGTGCCCGTTTATGCGATGATCCGCCCCCGTGCCGGCGGCTTCGTCTTCGATGCGCGCGAGGAAGAGGTGATGCTGGCCGATATCCAGGCCGTGCGCGCCGTCGGACTGGCGGGCGTGGTATTTGGCGCGAGCGAGGCGGATGGACGTCTCAACGAGGCTTTGCTGGCGCGGCTGATGTCGGTGACCGAAGGGCTGGGCTGCACGCTGCACCGCGCCTTCGATCTGGTGCCGGACATGGATGCGGCGCTGGAGCAAGCGGTTGACCTCGGTTTTGACCGGATCCTCAGCTCGGGCGGCCAACCGAAAGCAATCGACGGGGCGGATGTCTTGAAGCGCATGGTCGATCGCGCCGGCGATCGTCTGATCGTGATGCCGGGCAGCGGCATCCGCGCCGGCAACGTCCGCGAGATTCTGACCCGTACCGGCGCCCGCGAAGTGCACGCTTCGGGCCGCGAGGCTCTGGCGGTGACGCCCGACGCCAAGTCGCTGGCCTTCGGTTTCCAGACTCGAACCGCGATGGAGACCGACGAGACCGCGGTCCGCAAGCTGAAGGAAGCCCTGGCGTGAAGTTCCGAGGACAGCTGGTCGCCGCCGCGCTGCTGCTGGCGGCTGGCGCGCGGGCCGACGAGAGCGTCGATGCGCTCAACAAGCGCATGATGCAGCTCTACAGCGACGGCTATTACGAACAGGCCATTCCCTTGGCGCAGCAGGTCGCCGCGGAGTTGGAAAAGAGTACCGGGCCCGGCAGCACGGCGGTGGCTTCCGCCCTCAATAACGAGGCGGAACTTTACAGCAAGCTGCGCCGTTATCCCGAGGCCGAGGCGCTCTATAAACGCAGCCTCTCCATCCGCCAGGCCGTGCTGGGGCCGGATCATCCCGACACGCAGAAGAGCCTGAGCCGCCTGGCTGAGATCATGCATGCCGAGGGCAAGGATGTTCTGGCGCCCCAGGCCCAGCAGCCGCCGGTCCAGCGTCCGGTCATGCCGCCGCCTCAGCAGCAGCGCCCGATGCCGGCGCCGCAACAGCGTGCTCCGGCCGTTTCTCAGGAGGAGTTTCAGCACGCCATCGAGCTGAACCAGCAATCGGTGCAGCTGGGCAATCAGGGACGCTATTCCGAGGCTATCCCGCTCGGCGTCCAAGCCCTGGCCGTTTTCGAGAAGGCCTTCGGTTCCGACCATCCCAATGTCGCGATCGGTTCGGGCAATCTGGCCCAGCTCTATATCGCCACCAGTCAGTTCGACAAGGCGGAGCCCCTGTTCAAGCACGCCGTGGCGATCCTCGAGAAGCATCCCGATCGCGAGAAGGATCTGGCCATGATGTTGGCCGGAATGGCCGATCTTTATGCGCGCCAGAAGAAATATGCCGATGCCGAGCCCTATTACCGGCGCTGCATCCCGCTGCTCGACAAGCAGTTCGGCGCCGACGACAAGAACAGCGTGGCGATGGTGAACAATTTCGCCAACATACTGCGCACGCAGGGTAAGGATCCCGACAAGGAGCCGTCGCTGAAGGGCCGCTGGGAAAAGACCGCATCCTTCCAATTGCCGCGCTCGCGCGAGCCTGGCGGCGGCACGGCGGTCCCGGCGCAGCTCAAGGACGTCTCCCAGGCCGATCTCGACCATCAGCATGCGATGGACAGTAAGATCTATGCGTTGGTCGGGGATAAGAACTACACCGAAGCCCTGCCGATCGCGCAGGAACAGCTGGCCCTGCTGGAGCGGATGTACGGCTCGGACAGCCTGGCGGTGGCGCTCAATCTGGACACCCAGGCCGACATTCTGCGCCATCTGGGCCGCGCCGCCGAAGCCGACCCGCTGACCAAACGCAGCCAAGCCATCCGCGACGCCAGCAAGGCGGTCGAGAATATTAATAGGTAGATAGTTTCACCACAGAGGCACAGAGGACACTGAGAAGGAGGAGAAGCGCAGTCATTCCCTAAAGCAATTGAACCGAAGCTCCGATTTGCTTCCCTGCCTCGGCGAGACGCTTATCCAGGGTAAACAAGGTCGCGCCAACATCGGTTGCAAGAGCCAGATGTAGCGCGTCACCCGCCCGCAAGCCGAGCTGATGCTGATCGGCCAGCAGAGCCGCTGCATGAAAATGAGCGGACGTCAGGGGTAGCACCGTGAAGGTCTCGGCGGCCATTTGCCGGAAAAAAGCGAGGGAAGCCGCGCGATTATCCAAGCTGAGCGCCCCCGTTCTTACCTTCATGGATAAGGCCGAGGACACCTCGGTGATCACCCATTCGCTGACATACAGATCTCGAGGGGAGCGGTCCTCTAGCCAAGCCTGGGTCTTCTTTGTTGAGGCTTCGTCGGTCAAGACGGAGATCACAACGGAAGTATCCAGATAGTCCATCAATAGCGGCTTTCGTCCCGCATCCTGCGAACGAAGTCACCGGCAGATTCGCTTTGGTAAGGCTGACCATCGGTCAAGGCCCGCAACTCCGCCATTCGGATCGGCTTGCGCTCCGGCTTCGCGGCAATCAGCTGCGCGACGGTCTTGCCATGCTTGGTAATGCTCACGGTTTCGCCGGATTGTACCCGTTCGATAAGTTCGCTGAGATGGGCTTTAGCGTCGGCCAGTTTGACGACTGTCATGATGCACCAAAATGACTAGAATATTAGTCACTTTAGCGAATGACAGGGCTCTGTTCAAGAAGACAGCGGCCCGTAGAATTCCTGTGGTAACCCAGCCTGCTGCCGCCCCTCGTGATTGAAGGGCGGCTTCAGCCCTTTCGGGAAATGCGGCGACACCAGACGCTGATACGCCTTCGCCGGATCCTCCCCGACCCGCGCGCACACCAGTTCGAACCACCGCGCCCCAATCGCGACATGGACGATTTCGTCGTCGAAGATGCGCTGCAGGACGGTCAGCGAGGCCTCGTCCCTGGCTTGGCGCAGCTTTTCCATCAGCGGCGGCGCGGTGTCCAAGGCCCGGGCTTCGAAAGTCATCGGCACCACGGCGAGGCGGGCCAGGAGGTCGTGAGCGGTCTTTTCGGCGGCTTCCCACAGGCCGGCATGGGCGGGGAAGGCGCCGTAATCGCTGCCGAGGTCCCGGAGCAACCCGACCAGCAGCAGGAAATGCTCTGTCTCGTCGGCGGCGACCTTGACCCAGTCGTCATAGAACTCCCGCGGCAGATCGTGCCCGGTGAAGCGGGCGATGATGTCCCAGGCCAGATCGATGGCGTTGAACTCGATATGGGCCAGGGCATGCATCAAGGTCGCCTTGCCGGTCCCGCCCGGGCCGCGGCGCGGCATCTTGCCGGGCGGCAGGATTTCGGGCTTGTCGGGGCGCTCGGGGCGCATCGGCGGTTCGGCGCGGCCGATCTCCGTGATGGTGCCGGCGCGCCACTCGGCGGCGAGGGCGGCGGACTTCTTGGTTTTCTCTTCGGGAAGGGCGGTGAGGAGAACCTCGACCGCCCGCTGGGCCAGACTCGTCAAATCACAGAGCCTTTAACGCGTCGAGCACTTTGCCGGCATGGCCGTCGACCTTGACCTTGCGCCAAGCCTGGCGCACCAATCCGGCCTTGTCGATCAGGAAAGTCGAGCGCTCGATGCCCATATATTTCTTGCCGTAATTCATCTTCTCGACCCAGACGCCGAACGCCTCGCAGATCGCGCCGTCGCCGTCCGACACCAGAGCGAAATCGAGACCGTACTTCTTTTTGAACTTATCGTGCGAGGCTTCGCTGTCCTTCGAGACGCCGATCACCACCGCGTCGGCCCCGGAAAAATCAGGCAGCGAATCCTGGAAGGCGCAGGCTTCCTTGGTGCAGCCCGGCGTGTCGTCCTTGGGATAGAAATAGAGGATGACGTTCTTGCCCTTTGCGGCGGCGAGGGCGGGGAATTCGGGGGCGGGGGAACCGGCTTCGACAGTCATTCATTGGGATCCTCTGCTGGTGGTTGTTCGGCGGCGCGGGCGGCGCGCAGGGTGCGGGCCGGCCCGTCGATCAGATCGCGATAGAGCCCCGACACCGTCTCGGCCTGGTCGCTCATCACGGTTTTGAGATCGGCGAAATCGCCGCAATGGGCGGCCTCGGCAAGAAGCTGGCGCACTCTAGCGGTAAGCGCCTTCTCGCGGAAGTCGCCTTCGAAGGTCAGGCGCAGGGTCTGCTGCAGGCTCGACCAGAGCTGCCAGGCGCGGTGCAGCGCATCCGCGTCGGCCAGGGTCAGGAGGCCGAGCGCGCCGGCCTGTTCCAGGGCCTGGCCGAGATTGGTGCGCAGGATCTCCGGATGATCGTGCGCCCAGCGCAGCTGCAGATATTGGGTGATGAATTCAACGTCCACCAGCCCGCCGCGGCGATGCTTGACGTCCCAACCGGATTGGGCGCGGTGATGGGCCGCCAATTTTTCCCGCATGTCGGCGACGTCCAGGATCAACTTACCCGGATCGCGCTGGGCGGTCAGCGTGCGGCGGATCACCTTGCGGATCGTCTTTTGCAGCTCCGCGGCGCCCGTCACGACCCGGGCGCGGGTCAGCGCCATATGTTCCCAGGTCCAGGCCGCCTGCGCCTGATAGCGGTCGAACGCATCGAGGCTGGTGGCGATCGGTCCCTTATTGCCCGAGGGGCGCAGGCGAAGATCGGTGGTGTAGAGGACGCCCTCGGCGGTGCGCACCGTCAGGGCGTTGAGGAAGCGCTGGGCCAGGCGGCCGCTGTAGGTCATGCCGTCGAGCGGCTTCAAACCATCCGAGTGCGCCGACTCGTCGGGCAAATCATAGACCATGATCAGATCGAGATCGGAACTGATCGACATTTCACGGCCGCCCAGCTTGCCGAGCGCCACCACCGCCATGCCGTGGCCGGGCAGGCGTCCATGCTGGCGAGCGAAATCGTTCTCCACCTCGGTCTGCAGCGCCATCAGCGTCGCGTCGGCAAGATCCGAGAGGTGACCCGCGATCGCGGGCGCCGGCAGGCGACCCTGCAGGGTCTGCACGCCGACGCGGAATTTGCGCTCGCTGACCCAGCGCCGGCTGACATCGAGGACTTCTTCGGTGTCGTCGGCCTCCGCCAGCTGTTGACTCAAATTTTCGGCAAGCACATCGCGCGAGGGCAGGGCGTCGAAGAACTCGCCGGTCAGCACGTCTTCCAGCAGGGCTGGATTGGCGGTCAGGGTTTCAGCCAGATTCGGCGCATTGCCGATGATCTCGGCGAGAAGGTCGATCAACGAGGGATTGTTGGCGAACAGGGCGAACAACTGCACGCCGGCCGGCAGGCTGGCGAGCAGCGAGTCGAAGCGCAGGAAGGCGGCGACGGGATCGCTGGTTTCGGCCAGGGCCTGCAGCAGGCGGGGCGTCAGCTCGGTCAGCATCTCGCGGGCCCGGGCGCTGCGGGTGGCGCGGATGCGGCCATGGTGCCAGCCGCGGATCTGGCGGATCACCGTATCGGCGCTTTCGAAGCCCATCGCGGTCAGGGTCGCCACCGTGTCGGGATCGGCATCCTCGCCGGTGAACACCAGATTGCCGGGTCCGGCCAGCGGCGGGGCATCCTCGAACAGGCCGGCGTAACGGCGTTCCACCCGGCGGAACAGGGCCTCGGTCTTGGCGGCGAAAGTGGCTGCGTCGGGTTCGGCCATGAAGCAGGCGATCGCTTCCAGCCCCTTATCGTCGTCGGGCAGGCTGTGGGTCTGGCGGTCGTCGATCATCTGTAAGCGATGTTCAAGCGAGCGCAGGGAGCGATAGACCTCCGACAGGTCGTCGCACGCCTCTCGCGTGATGTGCTCGGCGGAGGCCAGGGCGGACAGGCCTTCCAGCGTGCCGCGCACCCGCAGATAAGGCTGGCGGCCGCCCCAGATCAGCTGCTGGGTCTGCACGAAGAACTCGATCTCGCGGATACCGCCGCGGCCCAGTTTGACGTTGTGACCCTTGATCTTCACCTCGCCGCCGCCGCGATGGGCGTTGATCTGGCGCTTGATCGAATGGATGTCTTGGATGGCGGCGAAATCGAGATGCCTGCGCCAGATGAAGCTCTTGATGAAATCGGCGAAGCGGGCGCCCGCCACCGGATCGCCGGCCACCGGCCGCGCCTTGATCATCGCCGCGCGTTCCCAGTTCTGGCCGAAGCCCTCGTAATAGGTTTCGGCGGCCAGCAGGGACATGGCGGCTGGGGTCGAGCCGGGATCGGGGCGCAGCCGCAGATCGACGCGGAACACATAGCCGTCGGCGGTGCGCTCGTCGAGGATCTGGGCCAGGTTGCGGGTCAGCGCGACGAAGAATTCCTGCGGCGAGCGGCGCCCCTGATAGCGCACCCGCTCCTCGTCATAGAAGACGATCAGATCGACGTCGCTCGAATAATTCAACTCGAAGGCGCCGAGCTTGCCCATGCCCAACACCAGGAGTCCCGATCCGCGCTCGGGATCGCGCGGATCGTCGAGCGCGAGGTCGCCATCCGCCTGCGCCTTGTGCAGCAGCCAGCGGGCGGCGGAGCGGATGGCGGTGTCGGCCAGCAGCGACAGGGCCATGGTGACCTGCTCGATCGGCCAGGCGGCGGTGAGATCGGCCAGGGCGATGAGCAGCGCGCCCTGCTGCTTGGCGACTCGCAGGCGCTTGCAGAGGCCTGGGCGGTCGAGATCGAGCGGCAGGCTGGCGATCTCGGCCAGCAGATGTTCGAACGACCGGTCTGCGCCGCCGGTCAAAAAGGCTTCGACCAGCGCAGGATGACGGGTCGCCAGCTGTGAAAGATAGGGGCTGTTGCCGAACAAGGCGACCAACAACGCCTGTCCCTGCTGGGGCGGAACGAGGCCGGCGGAGGCCAGGGCGTCGCGCCAACGGTCGAAATGACGCTCGGCCATGGCGGCGTCGGCGGGGTGGGGCAACCGGCCGGTCATGGTAGCAAAGGTCATGCGTGGCGCTTTCGGGGCGTATTCGGTTGTGTTTTGCGGCAGACTGGGGCAAATCTCCGCCTAGTGGTGCGGAACTGAAGTTTCGACGACATTTGTGCAACGCGATTTTCGAAACTTCAATTCCATAAAGCATCACTCGGTGACTATAAAGCTAGTGCCCTGATCGGCACCGAAATTCGAAAATAGGATGAGCCGAATGCTCCGAATTTCGGTGCCGGGGCACTAGTGTCAAGAAGCGAAAAGAGAGTGTAGGGAGTTGGTGCACGGCACCGTTCGTGGGTTGTTCAAGCTGTTGGGTGCTGTCGCCAGTCTGGCGCTGGTGCTGTCGGCGTGGGCGGCCCATCGATTATCGCAGGGGCCGCTGTCCCTGTCTGGCCTCACCCCCTACATCGAGCAGGCCCTGTCCGACGCCGCCGTCACTTACCGCGTCAAGGTCGGCGAGACCATTCTCAGCTGGAACCGCGACAGTCATTCCCTCGAAATCCGCGCGCTCGACACCCATGTGACCGCCCAGGACGGACGGCAGCTGGCGGTGATCCCGGAAATGTCGGTCACCCTGTCGGGTAACGCGCTTGTGCGCGGCCACCTGGTGCCGCGTTCCGTTCGACTGATCCATCCGGTGCTGCATCTGGTGCGCGACGAGAGCGGCCAATTGTCGCTCGGCATCGGCGGGGGCGACAGCGAGGCGGCGGCCGGGGACAGCGCGGGCGTCGCCGGCGCCGGCTTCGACGCGTTGATGGAGCCACCCGGTAAGGAAACCTTGGCCGGCCAGCTCCAGCGCATCCAGGTGACCGGCGGCTCGCTGAGTATCGAGGACCGATTGCACGGCATGTCCTGGACCGCGCCCAATTCCGATTTCACCTTCCGCCGCGACGATCGCGGCCTGGCGATGCAGGCCGCCCTCGACCTCGATCTGGACGGGCAGCAGGGCCATCTGGTGGCCAGCGGCGTCTATCTGACCGCGGATCGCGTCATCGATCTCGCTTTGTCGGGTGGCGGCCTCAAGCCGTCGAGCCTGGCGCGCTTCTCGCCCAAGCTCGACGTGCTATCCGCCGTGCAGGTGCCGATCGGCGGCTCGGTCAAGGTGCGCTACAAGCTGGGCCAGGGCGTCACCGCGCTGGAGGCCGACGTGGCGGCCGGCGCGGGGCTTCTGGACCTGACCCCGACCGAGGGTTTCGCGCTGCCGGTCCAGTCGGTGCGGGTGCGGATCAACGACCAGGGCGACCATCTCATCCTCGACGAATTGCGCGTCGATCTGGGCGGCCCGGTGCTGACCGCCACCGGGGCCATCGACGGGCTCAATGGCGAGATGAAGCTGTCCCTGCAGGCGCAGATCGATCGGGTGCCGCTCGACCAGCTGGCCGGCATCTGGCCCAAGACCTTGGCGCCCCATCCGCGCGACTGGGTCACCACCAATCTGACCAAGGGCAGTATCAGCGGCATCGCCGTCACCATGGCCGGCCATGTTCCGGCCGGACACGGCTTCGGCGATTTGTCGGTCGATGGGCTCAATGGCGCCATGGCGGTCGAGGACGCCAATGTTCGCTACGTCGCGGAGATGCCGGTTCTCCAGCATATGAACGCTTCGATCAATTTCGACAGCGACGCCTTCATCATCGCGCTGACCGGTGGGGGTGCCGCCAATCTCGCCGTGCCCGATGGAAAAGTGGTGCTGTCGGGCCTGTCCAAGGCCGACCAGCAGGCCGACATCCAGGCCCATATCGCCGGTAGTCTCACCGACATCCTGCGCTTCATCGACAATCCGCCGCTCGGCTATACAAGGAAGCTCGGCATCGATCCGGCTATGGTAAAAGGCGATGGCGCGATCGATCTGTCGATGCATTTTCCTCTGGTCGAAAATCTCTCGTTCGACAATCTCAAGATTCATGTGGATGCCGACATCAAGGGCGTGTTTCTGCCCAAGGTGGTGCAGCAGCTCGATCTGGCCGACGGCAATCTGCATCTCTCGATCGATAATGACGGTATGGACGCCGAGGGGCGGGTCCAGATCGACCATCGCCCGGCCCGTCTCAAATGGCGCCAGAATTTCAACGCCGAGGCGCCCTTCGTCAGCCGTTATCAGGTGATGGGGCAGTTGTCCGACGAGGGGCGCAAGCTGGTCGGGCTCGACTCCACGCCGTTTCAGCCGCCTTATTTGACCGGCGTAATTCCGGCCGACGTCACCGCGGTGCTGACCCATGAGGGGCGCTACGACATTTCGGTGCGGGCCGACCTGACAGACTCCGTATTGTCGGCGCCGGGTCTCGATTTCACCAAGCCGGCCGGCATCGCCGCCGAAGCGACGGCCGAGTTCCAGGTCGTCGACGACAAGCTGCTGAAGGTGAGCCGTTTCCATGTCGGGGGCAAGGCGCTCGACGTCACCGGGGACGTCTCCTTCGAGACTGGCGAGATCCGCAAGGTTGTCTTCGACAATGCCGCCTTCGGCCGCACCCAGGCCAGCGGCAGCCTGACCTTCCGTCCCGATGGAGGGTTGGCGCTGACCGCCGACGGCGGCAGCTTCGACGCCCGCGAGATCGTGCATGGCCGCGCCGCCGATCCCGCCACCGACAAGATGCCGACCACGCCCAAGGCGCCGCCCCAGCATCTGCATCCCGAGCCGCCGCCCGAGGTGACGCCGCTGTCGATCCAGGGCCGCTTCGGCCGGATCTGGGTATCCGATGAGGGCTGGATCTCCAACGCCGCCGCCGATCTGACGCGGGACCATCACGATTGGCGGACCATCCATGTCGTGGGCGAGGTCGGCGAGCATGCGCCGATCAAGCTGGATATCGCTCCCTCCGACCCCGCCCACTCTTCCTTGTCGATCACCAGCACGGATGCCGGGTCGGTGTTCCGGGCGCTGGATGTGTATGACAATATCGTCGGCGGCGATCTCTCGATCGGTGGCATCTACGACGACGGGAATCCGGCCCGCCCACTGGCCGGCGTGGTGCGGATCAAGAATTTCCAGCTGGACAAGGCGCCGGTGCTGGCGCGTCTGCTGACCGTGGCGGGGCTGACCGGCATCGGTGACGTGCTGACGGGCCAGGGCGTCCATTTCAACGAACTTGAAATGCCTTATAGTTATGTCGACGGCATGCTCGACGTGAAGGATGGCGAGGCGTCGGGCAGCGCGCTCGGCATAACGGCGCGCGGTCGGATCGACCTCGACAATGACAAACTGGGTCTGGAGGGCACGGTGGTGCCGGCTTATGCGATCAACAGCGCGCTGGGGTCATTGCCGGTGGTGGGCAGCATCTTCTCCGCCGAGAAGGGCGGGGGGGTCATCGGCATCAATTACCAGATGAAAGGGCCGATGAGCGAACCCGACTTCACGGTCAATCCCCTCTCGGCCCTAACGCCCGGTTTTCTGCGCAATCTCTTCCATCTGTTCGACGACAACCCCGATAAGGGGAAAAAGCCGTCAGGAAACGACGCGCACCAATAGGTGGCGCTTCTTGCCGGCGGTCAGCTTGATGACCCCGTCCTTGGCATGCTCCGCGCCGATTGCTTGGGTTTCCTCGCCGACGGTCTGGTCGTTGAGCTTGGCCCCGCCGCCCTTGATCAGGCGGCGCGCCTCGCCGTTCGAGGCGGCCAGGCCGACGCGGGCGAACAAAGCGAAAGCCGGGATGCCGGCGGCCAGGTCGGAGGCCGGAATATCCACGCTCGGCAGCGTGTCGGCGGCGGCGCCCTCCTCGAAGGTCTTGCGCGCGGTTTCGGCGGCTTGCCCGGCGGCGGCTTCGCCATGCGCCATGCGGGTGACCTCGTTGGCGAGGATCTTCTTGGCCTCGTTGATCTCCGCGCCCTGCAAAGCTTCCAGACGCGCGATCTCGTCGAGCGGCAGTTCGGTGAATAGCTTCAGGAAGCGGCCGACATCGGCGTCCTCGGTGTTGCGCCAGAACTGCCAGTAATCCCAGGCCGACAGCTTGTCCTCGTTGATCCAGATGGCGCCGGCGGCGGTCTTGCCCATCTTGGCGCCCGAGGCGGTGGTGAGCAGCGGGGTGGTGACGCCGAACAGCGCCTTGCCGTCGACGCGGCGGCCCAATTCGACGCCATTGACGATATTGCCCCACTGGTCCGACCCGCCCATCTGCAGCGAACAATCGCGGCGGCGGGCCAGTTCCAGGAAGTCGTAGGCCTGCAGGATCATGTAGTTGAATTCGAGGAAGCTGAGCGGCTGCTCGCGGTCGAGACGCAGCTTGACCGAATCGAAGCTCAGCATGCGGTTGACCGAGAAATGCCGGCCGTAATCGCGCAGGAAGTCGATGTAGTTCAGCTTGTCGAGCCAGTCGGCATTATTGTCCATCACCGCGTCGGTCGAACCGTCGCCGAAGGTCAGGAACTTGGCGAACACCTTTTTGATGCCGGCCATGTTGGCGTTGATGTCGTCGGTGGTCAGCAGCTTGCGCGCCTCGTCCTTGCCCGACGGATCGCCGACCTTCGTGGTGCCCCCGCCCATCAGCACGATGGGACGATGCCCGCTCTTCTGCAGATGCCGCAGCGCCATGATCTGCATCAGGCTGCCGACATGGAGGCTGTCCGCCGTGCAGTCGAAGCCGATATAGGCGCTGACGACCGATGCGGAAAGTTGTTCGTCCAACCCTTCGAGGTCGGTGCCCTGGTGGATGAAGCCGCGTTCGGCTAGGATGCGCAGGAAATCGGAGCGGTATTGGGTCATGATTTTCGAGGCTTTAGCATGATCGGGGAAGACGCACAACGGACGCTCTTGAGTCTGGGCTTGATGTCGGGTACTTCGCTCGACGGGGTCGACGCGGCCTTGTTGTCCACCAATGGCGAGACGGCCGGCTCGGCCGGCTCGGCGCTGACCATGCCCTACCCGGACGAATTGCGCCGCGCCATCCGCGCGGTGCTGGGTGGGCACGGGCCGGTGGAGGAGGTCGAGCGCGAGCTGACCCTGTTCCATGCCGAGGTTGCCCTGACGCTGATGGCCCGCGCCGGGTCGCCCGAGGTGGCGGTGGTCGGCTTCCATGGCCACACCATCTTGCACCAGCCCGACAAACGCCGGACCTGGCAGATCGGCGATGGCGCGCTGCTGGCCGAGAAATTGGGTGTGCCTGTGGTCAATGATTTTCGCAGCGCCGACGTCGCCGCCGGGGGGCATGGCGCGCCGCTGATGCCGGCCTTTCATGCCGCTCTTGCCACCGGCGCCGAGCGGCCGCTCGCCGTGCTCAATATCGGCGGCGTCGCCAATGTCACCTGGATCGGTTCGGACGGCGCGATGCTGGCCTTCGATACCGGCCCCGGCAACGCGCTGGTCGATGATTGGATTCTGCATCATACCGGCGAATTCTATGACAAGGACGGCGCCGTCGCGGCTCAGGGAACCGCCGACATGGCGGCGGTCGATCGTTTCCTGGCCCATCCTTATTTCGCGAAAAAGCCACCCAAATCGTTGGACCGCGACGATTTCCGCATCTGGGCCGACAGTCTGGTCGCCGGCAAGAGCATCGCCGACGGCGCCGCGACCCTGGCCGCTTTCACCATCGCCGCGGTGGCGGCGGCGCGCCAGTGGCTGCCCGAGGCGCCCGGCGCCTGGCTGGTGTGTGGCGGCGGGCGGCACAACGCCACGCTGATGAACGGGCTGCGGCGATCGCTGCACACTACGGTCGAAGCAGTGGAATCGCGCGGCTGGGACGGCGACGCGCTGGAGGCCCAGGGCTTCGCCTATCTGGCGGTGCGGAGTCTGTTGAATTTGCCGCTGAGTTGGCCGGGAACTACGGGTGCGCCGGAGCCCATGCTGGGCGGGAAAGTGCACCGCCCGAGTCTTAAATAGCCCTCAGGCGCCGGGCGCGCATTCCATGCGCTGGGCTACCGCGCCAAGCTATGTTGCCTGTGGGACTTAGGGTGTCGGCAGCGCGGGCGTGCCTTGCACGCCGGAAGAAATCGCTCCGGCACTGAGGCCGGAGCGAATAACGGTCAAACCGCGGCGGCGGTTTCCAGGACCGGCATCTCCATCGGGAGCTCGGCCAGGTAGTCGTCGACCACGCGGGTCAGCGGATCCAGCGTATTGGTGAAGGTATGGTTCGCCTCGGGGATCAGGGTGTAATCCACCTTGATGTTGCGCTGGGTCGACAGCTTGTGCGCCAGCTTGGCCACCGAGGGCTCCGGCACCAGCTCATCCTGGCCGCCATGAACGATCAGGCCGGAGGAGGGGCAGGGTGCGAGGAAGGTGAAGTCATAGGCGTTGGCCGGCGGGGCTACCGAGATGAAGCCGTCGATCTCTGGACGGCGCATCAGAAGCTGCATGCCGATCCAGGCGCCGAAGGAGAATCCGCCGACCCAGCAGCTCGAGGCGTTGGGGTTGAAGGACTGCATCCAATCCAGCGCGGCGGCGGCGTCGGACAGCTCGCCCTGGCCATTGTCGAACTTGCCCTGGGACCGCCCGACGCCGCGGAAATTGAACCGCAGGGTCGAGAAGCCGCGCCGCACGAAGGCATGATAGAGCGCATAGACGACTTTATGGTTCATCGTCCCGCCATGCTGCGGGTGGGGATGAAGCAGAAGAGCTACGGGCGCATTGGGGAGCTTGCCGTGTTGGTAGCGGCCTTCCAGCCGTCCATCCGGGCCATTAAAGATGACTTCTGGCATGTTTGGTGTCGGACTCTTTGTTTGCGTTGTTCCAGCCGTATCGAGCGACGGGCCGGTTGACTTCAAGGTGCTTAAGACGGGGCCGGCAATTCTTGACCGGCGGAGTCGGAAATCCTATATAGCCTGTAACAGGCAGCCGCCCTGTTTCGAGGGCCGCGTACCATAACATATTGTGGGTCATGATTTTCAAGAGACTTCGGGAAGAAATCGACTCGATTCGTGCCCGCGACCCGGCCGCGCGCTCCGGTCTCGAGATCCTGCTTTGCTATCCCGGCCTTCATGTCGTGATGTTCCACAGGGCTGCCAATGCCGCTTGGAAGATGCGCCTGCATCTGGTGGCGCGGCTGGTTTCCCAGTTCGGCCGTTTCCTCACCGGCATTGAGATTCATCCCGCCGCCACCATCGGGCGGCGCCTGTTCATCGATCATGGGTCGGGCGTCGTGATCGGCGAGACCGCCGAGATCGGCGACGACGTCACCCTCTATCACGGCGTCACTTTGGGCGGCACCTCGCTGGATACCGGCAAGCGCCATCCGACCTTGCAGAATGGCGTGATCGTCGGCGCCGGCGCCAAGATCCTGGGGCCGGTCGTGGTCGGCACCAATGCCCGCATCGGCGCCAATGCCGTGGTGCTGTCCGACGTTCCCGCCGGCGTCACCATGGTGGGAATTCCCGCCCGCCTCGCCCTGGCCAAGCGCAAGAGCGAGGGGTTCCACGCCTATGGCTGCGACGAGGATCTGCCGGATCCCGTGCTGCGCGCGGTCGAGACGCTGCGCACCGAAATGAACCGTCTGCAAGCCCGTATCGACGAGCTTGAAGCCGAGAAATGGCCGGCCTCCGTTGGAGTGGCCGAAGGAGAGGCGCCGTGAAGCTGAGCACCAAGGGGCGGTATGCCGTCACCGCCATGACCGATCTGGCCGCCCACAGCAAGGGCGAGCCGGTGACGTTGGCCGACATAGCCGAGCGCCAGGAAATCTCGCTGTCCTATCTCGAACAGCTGTTCTGCAAGCTGCGCAAGGGAGGGCTTGTCAAAAGCGTGCGCGGTCCCGGCGGCGGCTATCGCCTGAGCAAGTCCGCCGCGCAGACCCGCGTCGCCGACATCATCATGGCGGTCGACGAGCCCCTGAAGGCGACCGGCTGCAATGTCGGCGACGAGCATGGCTGCCACAGCAAGCGCGGCCGTTGCCTGACCCACGATCTGTGGGAAGAGCTTTCCAACCACATCTATCTGTTCCTCAACTCGGTGACCCTGGCCGACGTGGTCGAGCGCAACGTCATCGGGCGCGCCAAGAAAGAGCGGAAGGTGGTTCCCGGCGGCGGTCCGTCGGTCGCCGCGTAAAAGGCGGGACTAATCATGATTTACCTCGATTACAACGCTACCGCGCCACTGCGCGAACCTGCCTTCGCCGCCATGGCCGAGGTGATGCGCGCGCCCGGCAATCCGTCCTCGGTCCATCGCCAGGGCCGCCAGGCGCGCCGGCGTGTCGAGGAAGCGCGCGAAATCATCGCCGCCGCGATCAACGCCCCTGCCGCCGGGGTGATTTTCACCTCGGGCGGCACCGAGGCCAACAATCTGGCGCTGACCGCTTTTCCCGGCCGGCGCATCCTGGCATCCGCCGTCGAGCATCCTTCGATTCTCAAGGGTAAGGTTGATGCCATCGTGCCGGTCGACCGGTTCGGCGTGATCGACCTGGCCGCGCTGGACGAGATGCTGTCGGCGGAAAAGCAGCCGGCGCTGCTGGCGCTGATGCTGGCCAATAACGAGACCGGGGTGATCCAGCCGGTCGCCGAGGCCGCGGCACTCGCTCACCGCTATGGCGCCTGGGTGCACGCCGACGCGATTCAGGCTTTCGGCAAGATCAGCGTCGATCTGGCTGCGCTCGGGCTCGACAGCCTGTCCCTGTCCGCCCACAAGATCGGCGGACCGCAGGGGATGGGCGCACTGGTGCTGGCTGATTCCGAGGTTGATCTCCAGCCGCTGCTGGTCGGCGGCGGGCAGGAGCGGCGCAACCGCGCCGGTACCGAGAATGTCGCCGGCATCGTCGGCTTCGGCGCCGCGGTAGCCGATCTCGGCGATCTGGCGGTGGAAGTTGCCCGCGTCGCCGCGCTCCGCGACCGTTTCGAACGGGCCGCGCTCGATTCGCTGCCCGGCATCACCATCTTCGGGCGCAAGGTCAGCCGTCTGCCCAATACCAGCTGCCTGGCGCTGCCCGGCGTGCCGGCCCAGACCATGCTGATGGCCCTCGATCTGGCCGGCTTCGCGGTCAGCGCAGGTTCGGCCTGCAGCTCGGGCAAAGTGTCGCCCAGCCCGGTGCTGGTCGCGATGGGCGAGGAGCGGCTGGCGACGTCGGCGATCCGGGTCAGCCTCGGCTGGGCCAGCCGGGAAGAGGAGCTGGACAGCTTCATCGGTCAGTTTGTTTCGATCTCGGAACGGCTGGTCCGGGAACACCAGCCCGCATGAAGAAGCCGGTCTATCTCGATTACCAGGCGACCACCCCCTGCGACCCGCGAGTGGTGGAAAAGATGCTGCCCTATTTCACCGAGATGTTCGGCAACGCCCATTCGGTGACGCACAGTTTCGGCTGGCAGGCGGAAGAAGCGGTCGAGCTGGCGCGCGAGCAGGTGGCCGACCTGATCGGCGCCGACACGAAAGAGGTTAGTTTCACCTCGGGCGCGACGGAAGCCAATAATCTGGCCATCAAGGGTCTGGCACATTTCTACGGCACGAAGAAGAACCATATCGTCACCGTCGCCACCGAGCATAAATGCGTGTTGGAAGCGGCGCGTAGGTTGGAGCGCGAGGGCTATGAGGTCACGACCCTCGGCGTAAAACCGGATGGGTTGCTCGATCTCGATCTGCTGGAAACCACAATCACCGATCGCACGCTGCTGGTGTCGGTGATGGGCGTCAATAACGAGATTGGGGTGATCCAGCCTCTGGCTGAGATCGGCGCTTTATGCCGGGCCAAGGGTGCGTTCTTCCACAGCGACGGCGCCCAGGCGCTCGGCAAGATCCCGATCGATGTCGAGGCGATGAACCTCGATCTGCTGAGCCTGTCGGGCCACAAGGTCTATGGGCCGAAGGGCGTCGGCGCGCTCTATCTCCGCCGCAAGCCGCGCCGGGTGCGCCTCGTCGCCGAGATGGATGGCGGCGGGCAGGAGCGGGGCGTTCGTTCGGGCACGCTGCCGACTCCTCTGATCGTCGGTTTCGGCGAAGCCTGCCGCCTCGCCAAGCTCGAGATGGCGGAGGAGGGCAAGCGCCTGCGGCTCTTACGCGACAAGCTCTATCAGGGCATCGCCGGGCGGTTGGACGGCGTCGGGCTCAATGGCGGCGCCGACAAGCGCATTCCGGGCAATCTCAATCTCAGCTTCAAATGGGTCGAAGGCGACCAGCTGCTGCGTGGTCTGACCGATGTCGCGGTCTCGACTGGTTCCGCGTGCAGCGCCGCGACGTTGGAGCCTTCCTATGTGCTGAAGGCGCTCGGCCTCAATTCCGAATTGGCCCATGCCAGCTTGCGGATCGGGCTGGGGCGCTTCACCAGCGAGGAGGAGGTTGATTTCGCTATCGACGCCATTGTCGGCGCGGTGCAGCGGCAAAGGGCGCAGAGTCCGCTCTGGGCCTTGCATATCGAGGGATCCCCGCTAGTTGATCCGTGAACTAAGCAGCCCCATATGGTAATGATTGTTTCTTGACGGCGCTTTCTGCTAAGCACAGCGTCGAATCTCTGGAGGTTGACCCGTTATGAGAGAGCGTCCCGCTCCCTTGACCCTGACCGACGCCGCGGCCGACCGCGTGAAGGCCCTGCTGGCCACGCGCGACGAACCGGCGCTGGGGTTGAAGATCGGCGTCAATCCCAAGGGCTGCGCCGGCCATTCCTATTCGATCGATTTCGCCGAGGCGGCCGCGCCGATGGACGAGGTGGTCAGCACCAAGGGCGTCACCGTGGTTATCGACAGCAAGGCCTTGATGTTCCTGCTCGGCACCGAACTCGATTATGTCGAGGACAAGATGTCCTCCTCCTTCGTCTTCAAGAACCCGAACGAGAAGGGACGCTGCGGCTGCGGCGAGTCCTTCCACGTCTGAGCGATGCCATGCCGATCCTGACCTTCATCCTGCGGGACGGCAGCCGTAAAAGCGTCGAGGCCCAGCTCGGCCATACGCTGCTGGAAATCGCCCAGAAGAACGGGCTCGATGTCGAGGGGGCGTGCGAGGGATCGCTGTCCTGCTCGACCTGCCACATGATCATCGCCGCCGACTGGTACAAGCGCCTGCCGGAAGCCTCGGAGGAGGAGAATGACATGCTCGATCTCGCTTCCGGCCTGACCCGCACCTCGCGCCTCGGCTGCCAACTGATCATGCAAAAGGAGTGGGATGGGATGGAAGTGCGCCTGCCGTCGGCGGTGCGCAACATGGCCCTGTCATGAGCAAACGTATTGTGGTTGCCATGTCGGGCGGGGTCGACTCGTCCGCGACTGCCGCGCTTTTGACGGAGCAGGGCTGGGACGTCGTAGGCGTAACCCTGCAGCTCTATGATCACGGCAAATCGGTTGGACGCTCCAACACCTGCTGCGCCGGCAAGGATATCCATGACGCGAAGCGGGTCGCCGACAAGCTCGGCATCGACCATTACGTCATCGATTATGAGAGCAATTTTCGCCAGGAAGTGATGGAGCCGTTCGCCGACTCCTATCTCAAGGGCGAGACGCCGATCCCCTGCGTGCTGTGCAATCAAACCGTCAAATTCCGCGATCTGTTGAAGGTTTCGCGCGATCTCGGCGCCGAGGCGATGGCGACCGGCCATTATGTCCGCCGCGAGGATGGCGCGAGCGGGGCGATGATGTTGAAGGGCGTGGATTCGGCCCGCGATCAGAGCTATTTCCTGTTCAACACGACGCGCGAGCAGCTCGATTTTCTCTATTTCCCGCTGGGCGGCATGCCGAGCAAGGATGAGACCCGCGCCATCGCCTACCGCCACGGGCTGACGGTGGCCAGCAAGCCCGACAGCCAGGATATCTGCTTCGTGCCCGATGGCGATTACGCCAGCCTGGTCAAGAAGCTGCGCCCCGGCGCGGTCGAGCCCGGCGACATCGTCGACGAGCAGGGCAGGGTGCTCGGCCATCACGAGGGCATCATCCATTACACCGTTGGCCAGCGTAAGGGCCTGGGCATAGGCGGCGGGCCGCCGCATTACGTGCTGCGCCTCGACGCCCCCAACCGCCATGTCGTGGTCGGGCCCAAGGAAAGCCTGGCCCAGAAGCGCATAAGCCTGCATTCGGTGAATTGGTTGGGTGAGGATGGTGCCGAGACCCGCGAAGTCAGCGTCAAGATACGCTCGACCCGCCCGCCGGCCCTGGCCACGCTGACCCTGACCGAAAACGGCCGCGCCGAGGTGGTGCTGCATGGCGTGGAAGAGGGCGTCTCGCCCGGCCAGGCCTGCGTCTTCTATGACGGCGATCGCATGCTGGGCGGCGGTTGGATATCGGCTCGCGCCTGAGGCTTGACACGGTCTCGGAGCTTATATAAAAACCCCTCCTCAGCTTGGGGCGGAGTAGCTCAGCTGGTTAGAGCAGCGGAATCATAATCCGCGTGTCGGGGGTTCAAGTCCCTCCTCCGCTACCATTAAAAATCAAGGGGTTCTGG
>Ga0302311_10001684_pt1 | contig 25780 bp, 29 predicted proteins | sample III_Palsa_N1_3_FD_200449 | JGI IMG/M metagenome (GOLD analysis project Ga0302311, IMG submission 200449) | Peat permafrost microbial communities from Stordalen Mire near Abisko, Sweden - III_Palsa_N1_3 | ecosystem: Environmental > Terrestrial > Soil > Palsa > Peat permafrost | place: Sweden... | reverse complement strand
GAGCCTCTCGGCCCACAGCCAGAACTTCACCGCCTTCCTGAAATATCGCGCCACCTTCTCCAGCCAGTGGAGCGATCAGGCGATCGAGGCGGGACTGCGCATCGCCTTCTGACGGTGAGCGGGTCGGGGCGCTGAAAGCCCCGCCACAGCGTCGGCGCAAGCGCCCGCGGAACTATTCGGCCGCGCCGAAAGTTGTTCTGGCGGAGGATCAACCACAATGTCTCGAGCCAATAGTCTCATTGCCGGCGTTTTCCTGGCAGCCGCAGCGCTTCCGGCCGCCGCTCAGAACCTGCACGTCAACGACGCCGCCTATGTCGGCATCGCCCGTTGTCAGGGCCTGATCAACTCCGACGCATTGCAGCCCCAGGTCGATCCGGCGGGGATCAATCGCTTCATGAATCTGCAAAGCGCGGGCCGAACGCCCAATGTCGTCGACCAGGCGACCAGCAGCAGGACGGTCGCGACGCGCGCCGCTCAGGCAGCCGGTCCGGACGAGAAGGCGCTCCTGATCGCAGAACGCGACGGCCCCTGCCGGCGCTGGTCGGTCATGGGCGCCCGGGCCCCTACCGGCGCGCTGACGGGCAATTGATCGCAGCGTTTACGCCCATTTTGCGCCGTTCTCGGTCTCCAGGCGAGAGCCGCGACAGACACCGTCGCTTGGCGGGCGGTGAAAGCTGACAGCTTGTGAAATTGCTGACGTGGAACATCCAGGCTGGCGTTGGAACGCGCCGCTACCGAGACTACCTTCTCAACGCGCACCGACAGATAATCCATACGTCTTTCAAGACGACGACTCTGCGCAACATCGCCAGGGAACTCGCGCCATTCGACGTGGTCTGCCTGCAGGAAGTTGATCTCGGTGGCCGGCGCGCCGGCTATCGCTCTCAGGTCGAGGCGATCGCTTTGCAGTCAGGGCACGCCCATGTCGCCGTCCAACACAACCGGACCATTCCCGGCGTATCACGCCACGGCAATGCGATTCTCAGCCACTGGCCGCTGGCCCAGGTTCGGGACATGAAACTCCCGGGCCGGATAGCGGGGCGCGGCTGCCTGGTCGCCGACGTCGAAGGTCCGGCTCCGTTGAGGGTGGCTTGCCTGCATCTTAGCCTCGGCGCGTCAGACCAGGTGGTTCAACTTGCGGCCGTCGCCGATTCCCTGCGGGAGGCGCACGCTTGGGTGGCGATGGGGGATTTCAATTGCGGAGCGCACAGCGCGCCGCTCGCAGCGTTTTGCGCGGTCTCGGGAGGCAAGCTTCCGCTCTCGACGCCCAAGACCTTCCCTTCCTGGCGGCCGCGGCGGGACTACGACCATATCGTAGGCGGCGGACACCTGTTGCTCACCCACTATCGCTCTGAAGCGACAACGTTTTCTGACCATCTTCCGATATCGGCGATGGTCGCTTTATGAAATCCAGGGGGTATTGTCAGAGTAAACTGAAACTGACCCCGCTCGGCGCTCGGTGCGCGCGCGAGTTCGAACCAAAGCTTCTTCAATGACCCCGATGCTAACAGCCCTCGTTGTCCTGCTTCAGGTTGGGTTCATCGTCCGGGTGCTGCTCCGGGCGCATAGAGATCCGGCATCGCGCATTGCCTGGATCGCGGTGATCATTGCCGTGCCTGTCGTGGGCATTGTGGCTTATTTTCTGCTGGGCGAGACCAACATCGGCCGCAAGCGCCTCGAGCACATGAAAAGGATCATCGCGGCGCGGCCCGACATCACAAGCACGCCAGGCTTTGATGCGGCAGCGGTGCGGCCCGAGATCCCGGAGCGTCATCTTCCGCTGTTCAAGGTCGGCCAGTCCATCAGCGGTTTCGAACCCGTGGGCGGCAACCACGCGCAGCTAATGGCCGATTCGAACGCGGCGATCGATGCAATGGTGGCCGATATCGACAACGCTACCAAGCACGTTCATGTACTGTTCTATATTTGGATGCCGGATAATAACGGCAAGAAGTTCGCAGAAGCGCTCAAACGCGCAGTCGCCCGTGGAGTTACCTGCCGCGCCATGGTTGACGACCTCGGCTCGCATCTGCTGATCAGTTCCGATCTGTGGGCCGAAATGGCTGCGGCTGGCGTCAAACTCGGCCGGGCGCTCCGGGTCGGCAACCCACTCTTGCGCGAAATCGTTGGGCGGATCGATCTTCGCAATCACCGCAAGATTGTCGTCATCGACAATAGGATCACCTATTGCGGCAGTCAGAACTGCGCTGACCCGGAATTCCTCACCAAGGCGAAATACGCCCCCTGGGTGGACGCAATGATGCGGTTCACCGGTCCGATCGCCCGTCAAAACCAGTATCTCTTTGCCGCCGACTGGATGGCATACAGCAGCGAGGATCTCCGCGCGGTTCTGCTCGAGCCCATGGAACCACCTGAGCCCGGATTTCCCGCCCAAGTCGTGGCCAGTGGCCCAACTGGCCGCTACTCTGCGGCGTCCGAGATGTTCGAGACGCTGATGTACAGCGCTCGGCGCGAGCTGTTCATCACCACCCCCTATTACGTGCCGAACGACGCGATGCAGGCCGCCCTCTGCGCCGCCGCGAACCGGGGCGTCGGCGCGACGATCATTTTCCCGGCCCGTAACGACGACTTCGCCGTGGCGGCCGCCAGCCGCAGCTATTACGCGGATCTGCTCGCCGCGGGCGTGAGGATCCACGAATACGGCGCCGGGCTGCTGCATACCAAGTCGATGACCGTTGACGGGGAGGTCACGCTGATTGGCTCCGCAAACATGGATCGGCGAAGCTTCGATCTGAACTACGAGAATAATATCCTGCTCTGCGATGGGGCCGTGACCGCGCAGGTGCGCGAACGGCAGCAACAATATCTCACCGCCTGTCTGCAGATCACCTCTGAGGAAGTGGACGGGTGGAGCTGGCGGCGGCGGTTGTGGAACAACGCGATCGCTATTGCCGGGCCGGTTCTCTGACAGCCCGCTTGTTCTGCTGAGACTGCCGCACCCTGTCGAGCGCGCATTTGCTGCGTTATCTTGGCAACGGCGTTAGCGCGGCCTCGACGTCCGTTTACGAACCAGAGCAGACAGTTGTTCTATCCCTCACTTTCGGCGGCATAGCCGGCAAAAGAGTCCTTGAGCGAGGCGGCGTTGAGCAGCATTTCGGCCTTGAGGTGCGCGCCGGCGCGGTCGAAGATCTGGGTTCGTATCCAGTAGGACTCGGTCCTGCGGCTCTCGGACAGGGCGACGATCTTGCGCCGGACGAGATAGTCTTCGCCGACGAAGAGCGGCCCGTCGACGAGCCGGATCTCCTGATCGGCGAACAAGCCGACCGCCGGGCCCCGCACCGGGAAGCGGGCCTGACCGCTGGTGTATTGCGCCAGGACGCTGATCATCTCGAGCGGGATGATCGGACGGCCCCAGGGTGAGGCCGCCGGATCCGAGTACCAGGGCGACGGCTCGGTGATCGCTTCGAGCTTCTGCCTGAGCGTGAACGGGTAGAGCGCGCCCATGTGCTGATCGAAATCCATCCGCACCGGCTCGTCCTCGGCCCCCGCCATGCCCACCGCCAGATCGCGCAAGATCACCAGCCGGCCGGGCGGCCGCAGAGCGGCCAGGCGCGCGCCGAGCAAGGTCTGCCCAGGGCCCAGACTGGCGCTGGCCTCGAGCACGGGCGTGCCGTCGGCTTTCTCGGCCCAGGCGCGCACCGAGTCAGTCGCGCCGCGCGGCGCCTCCATGCAGGCGCGGACCTCTTCCCCCTCGACAACCATCGTCTGGTAGTGGGCGGAAAAGCAGCCGCGCTCGAACCACGCCGGCCCCCAGGCATGGACGAGCAAAGGCCCGAACTGGCTGAAGTGGGTCGGTCCCTCGATCGGTCCGGCCCGGAAACCGAGTTTCTGGGCCATGTCGTCGTCATGCAGCGAGGCGTGGCCGCCATAGGCCTGGTCGGCCAGCATCTGGCGGGGCGTCCGCAGCGGGCCCTGCAGCACAAGAGGAGTATCGAATGCGGCCGTGGCTTCGGTCATGGTGTGTTCCGGGCGGCTATCGTGAGGGCAGCAAACGGCTCCGGTCCAAGATGTAACCGGCATCGGCGATCATAGGGTCGGCGAGCCAAGCGGGCCAAGGGCAGGCTTCCACCCTCGTCGGAGATTCCCAGCCGCCGCGTCCGCCGCGTCCCTACAGTGCCTGGCCGTCGTCGATGTCGAAGGACGAGCCGGTGACGCCGGCGCTGGCGTCGGAGCCCAGGTAGAGCAGGATCGCGTCGAGGGAGTCTTCCGGCATCAGCCGGCGGCGTGCGAAGGAGCCCATCTGGCGCTTGCCGCCTTCGGAGGCGAACCAATCGCTGGTCAGTTCGGTCTCGATGTAGCCGGGGCGGACGGAATTGACGTTGATCCCCTGGTTGGCCCACTCGCGGGCCATGACCCGGCCGAGGTGGTCGACGGCCGCCTTGGAGGCGCTGTAGGCGCCCAGGCCCGGGATGACCTTGCGGGCGGTCATCGACGCGTTGATGACGATGCGGCCGCGGCGGGTCTCCTTCGAGCCGGCCCGGATCATCCGACGCGCGCCCTCGCGGGCTGTGAGGAAGACGCCGTCGACGTTGACGGCGAAGACCGCCGCGAAGTCGGCCGAAGGCTGATCGAGTAGGCCGCCATCATGGCTCATGCCGGCGTTGGCGTAGACGGTGTCGGCCGGGCCGAACGCGGCCTCCAGGGCGTCATAGCCGGCGATGATCGAAGCCTCGTCGGCGACGTCCATGTCGATGGCCAGGGCCGCCCCGCCGGCGGCTTCGATCTCCCCGACCAGGGCGGCGAGGCGGTCGGCCCGACGGGCGGCGAGGCCGACCTTGGCGCCGGCCCCCGCAAGCTGGCGGGCGAGACGCGCGCCAATGCCGGACGAGGCGCCGGTGACCAGGGCAACGCGGCCGGAAAGGTCGAAGGAAAAGCCGCTCAGGCTGCGCGCTCCAGCGCCGCGTCGAAGGGGGCGGCGGTCTTGGCCTTGACCTCGTCCAGGGTGACGCCGGGGGCCAGCTCCAAGAGGGTGAGGCCGCCGGCCTTCTTGTCGACGGCGAAGACGCAGAGGTCGGTGATGATCAGGTCGACCACCCGCCGGCCGGTGAGCGGCAGGCTGCATTCCGGCAGGATTTTGGACTCGCCGGCCTTGTTGGTGTGGTCCATGACCACGACGATGCGTTTGACGCCGGCCACCAGGTCCATGGCCCCGCCCATGCCCTTCACCATCTTGCCGGGGATGGTCCAGTTGGCGAGGTCGCCATCCTTGGACACCTCCATGGCCCCCAGCACCGCCAGATCGATGTGGCCGCCGCGGATCATCGCGAAGCTGTCGGCCGAGGAGAAATAACTCGAGGTCGGCAGGGCGGTAACGGTCTGCTTGCCGGCGTTGATCAGATCGGGGTCGGCCTCGCCCTCGTAAGGGAACGGGCCGATGCCGAGCAGGCCGTTTTCCGACTGCAGGGTGACGTCGACGCCCAGCGGCACGTGGTTGGCCACCAGGGTCGGGATGCCGATGCCGAGGTTGACGTAGTAGCCGTCCTTCAGCTCACGGGCCGCACGGGCGGCCATCTGGTCGCGGGTCCAGGCCATCAGACGGTCTCCCTGGTGCGCGTGGTCAGCTGCTCGATGCGCTTTTCGTTGATCGTGCTTTTCACCAGCCGATCGACGTAGATCCCCGGCGTGTGGATGCAGTCGGGATCGAGCGCGCCTTCGGGCACCAGCTCCTCGACCTCCGCCACCGTCACCTTCCCGGCCGTGGCCATGTTCGGATTGAAGTTCCGCGCCGTCATTCGGTAGACGAGGTTGCCGGCCGGATCGCCTTTCCAGGCCTTGACGATGGCGACGTCGGCCCGCAGCCATGACTCGCGGACATAGAGTTCGCCATCGAAATCTTCCACCGGCTTGCCTTCGGCCACCACCGTGCCGACGCCGGTCCTGGTGTAGAAGGCCGGGATGCCCGCCCCGCCCGCCCGGATGCGCTCGGCGAGCGTGCCCTGCGGATTGAGCTCGAGCTCCAGCTCGCCGGCCAGGTACTGCTGCTCGAAGAGCTTGTTCTCGCCGACGTAGGACGAGATCATCTTCTTCACCTGCCGGCTCTCCAGCAGCATCCACAGGCCGAAGCCGTCGGCCCCGGCGTTGTTGGAGATGACCGTCAGGTCCTTGATCGCGGCCTTGCGGATTTCCGGGATCAGGCTCTCGGGATTGCCGGAGAGGCCGAAGCCGCCGGACATCAGGGTCATGCCGTCGAACAGCAAGCCGTCGAGAGCCGCCGCCGGGTTCGGATAGATCTTGGACGCCATGGGTTTCCCTTACTGCGCCGCGGGCGCGCGCGCGACCTGAAAGCCGGCGAAAGACTGGCTGACCGGCATCAGCTCCAGGCGGTTGACATTGAGGTGGGGCGGCAGCTCGGCGACCCAAAGGATGGTCCGGGCGATGTCTTCACCGGTCATCGGCCGGGCGCCGTGATAGAGCGTGTCCGAGGCGCCCTGATCGCCGCCGGTGCGCACCAGGGTGAACTCGGTCTCGACCATGCCCGGCTCGAGGGAGGTGACCCGCACGCCCTTGCCGTGCAGGTCCGAGCGCAGGTCGAGGCTGAACTGACTGACGAAGGCCTTGGTCGCGCCATAGACGTTGCCGCCGGTGTAGGGGTAGGTCGCGGCCACCGACGAGAGGTTGATGATCGCCCCCTGGCGGCCGATCAGGACCGGCAGCAGCTTGTGGGTCAGCGAGACCAGGGCCGAGACGTTGGTGGCGATCATTGTCTGCCATTGGCCGAGATCGGCGTCCTGGGCGGGCCGGGTGCCGAGCGCCAGGCCGGCGTTGTTGACCAACAGGTCGATGTCGCGGAAGGCCGCCGGCAGCGCCGCCAGGGCTGCGTCGCGCGCCGCCGTATCGGTGACGTCGAAGACCGCGGCGTGGACCTTGTCGGCCCCCAGCTCGGCGACCAGCGCCGCCAGCCGATCGGCGCGGCGGCCGGTGGCGATCACCTGCCAGCCGGCGGCCACGAAGGCGCGCGCCGTCGCCGCGCCGATTCCCGAGGTCGCGCCGGTGATGAGGGCCGTCTTCGCCATACTGCTCCATCCCTGGTGGTGTGTCCGGGCTTCCGATAGGGCATATCGACTGCGGACGCCAAGCTCCGGGGAGGAAGCGCCATGATCGTCGTGCACCATCTCAACAATTCGCGCTCGCAGCGGATCCTTTGGCTGCTCGAGGAGCTTGGGGTTCCCTACGAGATCAAGTTCTACCAGCGCGACGCGACGACCAACCTGGCGCCGCCGGAGCTGAAGGACGTCCACCCGCTCGGCAAGTCGCCAGTGGTCGAGGACGGGCCCCTGAAGATCGCCGAGTCCGGCGCGGCGGTCGACTACCTGATCCGCACCTACGGCAACGGCCGGTTTCAGCCGCCGCCGGGGCTGGCGCACGAAGCCTATCTCGAATGGCTGCACTACGCCGAGGGCTCGGCCATGCTGCCGCTGATGCTGCTGCTCTACACCATGCGCCTGGGCGAAGCGGCGGCGCCGCTCAAGCCGCGCATCGACAGCGAGATCGACAACCATCTCGGCTACATCGAGGCCTCGCTCGCCGGCCGGCCGTATTTCATGGGTGAGGATTTCACTGGGGCCGACGTGCAGATGAGCTTCGTGGGCGAGGTCGCCGCCGTCTTCGGCCGCGCCACCGACAAGCCCAATCTCTCGGCGTGGCTCAAGCGCATTCACGCCCGGCCGGCTTATGCGGCGGCGGTGGAGAAGGGCGGGGTCTACGCCTACGCATGAGCCTGACCCACCGTCTCGCCGTCGAGAGCGACCTGCCGGCGCTCAAGGACCTGATGGGCCGCGCGATCGCCGAGCTCCAGCGCGGCTTCCTCAGCGCCGCCGAGATCGCCGCCAGCCATGCGGTGATGGGCCTCGACACCCAGCTGGTCGCCGACCGCACCTATTTCCTCATCGAGGCGGACGGTCAGCTGGCCGGCTGCGGCGGCTGGAGCCGGCGGGCGACGCTCTACGGCGGCGATCATTCCACGGCCCTGCGTGACGCCGCCTTGCTCGATCCGGCCAAGGACGCCGCCCGTGTCCGGGCCATGTACACCGACCCCGCCTTTGCACGGCGCGGCGTCGGGCGCCTGATCCTGTCGCTCTGCGAGGCGGCCGCGGCGGCCGAGGGGTTTCGCAGGGCGCAGCTGATGGCCACCCTGTCGGGCGAGCCGCTCTATCTGGCCTGCGGCTACCGGGAGATCGAACGCACCGCCTCAGCCCCCATCGACGGCGTGCGCGTGCCGCTGGTGCTGATGGGGAAGGGGCTAAATCCTCCTCCCCCTTGATGGGGGAGGTGGCTTGCGAAGCAAGACGGAGGGGGTGGTGTGGCCACCCCATCCGCCCCGACCTGCGGTCGGTCCACCCCATCAAGGGGAGGGAGGCATCTCGTCCATCCAACCCTCCAGGAAGTCGATGACCGCCGACTTGAAGAGGGCGTGGGGCGTGGCCGTGAAGTGGTCGCAGCCGGGCAGGGTGACGCACTTGGCGCCAGGGATGGCGTCGGCCAGGGGCTGCGGATCGCCGGCGATCTGATCGAGGGCCCCGGCGACGACCAGGGTCGGGGTGGCAAGCTGGGCCAGCATGGCCGGGGTGAGATTGCGGCCGCCGCCTTCGCTGCAGGCGGCCAGGGCCTCGCGATCGGCGCCCTCCTGTTCGGCGAAGCGGCGGAAGCCGCGCAGGGTGGCGTCGGCGATGGCTTCGGCATTGGGCGCGCGCATCGCCTCGGCCAGGGTCATGCCGCCATCGCCCAGGGGGCGGGCCTCGAGCGAGCGGGCGCCCAGGCCGCCGACGATGAGATTGCCGACGCGCTGCGGATGATCGATGGCCAGGCCCAGCGCCAAGCCAGCGCCCATGGAGTAGCCAAGCAGGTCGGCGCGGCCGACCGCCAGTTGATCGAGCAGTGCGACAAGATCGGCGGCCAGTTCGCTGCGGGCATAGGCGGCGGGATCGTGCGGCTTGTCGCTCTCGCCGTGGCCGCGCAGGTCCGCGGCAATGACGCGGTAGCCGGCCCGCGCCAGGACGGGATACCAGCCGAGCCGTTTCCAGCTTTCCGCCCGGCTGGCGGCGAAGCCGTGCACGAGGAGGATGACTCCCGCTTCCTCCCCGGCCGGCGGATTGTCGTCGTAGGCGAGCTGAAGCCCGCCTCGCTCGAACCTGGCCATGCGGCGAGGTTAGCCCGGCAGGACCCTTGAGCCTAGCCGCCCGGGCGCCTATTCCTCGCCGCATGAAGGACGACGAAGTGTTCATCGGCGGCTGGACGCGGCCAAAGCTGCGCGAGCGCAGCCAGACCGAGCGGCACGAAGTGTGGAAGCGGGCTAGGTCGCTGCATTCGGCCGAGGGCAATCACCTGGCGCGGGCCATCGAGCTGCTGGGCCTGCCCTACGCCGAGCCGGAGCCGTTGACCGGCGAAGACCCGCTGTTCGCCACGATGGCTGAGATCATGGCCTCGTCCGAGGCGCGGTCGGCGGCGCTGGAGGCGACGCTAGACGGTCTGCCGGCCCTGGCCGGGATCGACCTGCTACTGCACCGCGGCCTCGGCGAGGCCTATCGCCAGAACCCGGCCGGCGTGCCGACCGCCGAGCGGATGACCGCCGAGCTGATGACGCGGCTGGGCTATGTGGAGGCCGGCCGCAAGTCCCTGCCCACGCGCTGCGTGGCGCGGACCGGGGCGTTCTGGAAGCGGGGGTGATCTAAACGCTCCTCCCTCCCCTTGATGGGGAGGGTGGACCGACCGCAGGTCGGGGCGGGTGGGGTGGAGACGCCGCTCCACCCCCTCCGGCCCTTCGAACCACCTCCCCCATCAAAGGGGGAGGAGGATTGCGAAGCGAAGCCTACGCCTCGGCTTCGGCCGTCTCTTGCTTGGAGAGGTCTTCGCCGGTCGTCTGGTCGACGACTTTCATCGAGAGACGGGTCTTGCCGCGGTCGTCGAAGCCGACGAGCTTGACCTTTACCGCCTGGCCCTCGGTCAGGATGTCGGAGACCTTGTTCACCCGCTCGTTGGCGATCTGGCTGACGTGGACCAGACCGTCCTTGGCGCCGAAGAAGTTCACGAAGGCGCCGAAGTCGACGATCTTGACCACCTTGCCTTCGTAGATCTGGCCGACCTCCGGTTCGGAGGTGAGCGAGCGGATCCAGTCGATGGCGGCCTTGATCTTGGCTCCATCGCTGGCGGCGACCTTGACCACGCCTTCGTCGTTAACGTCGATCTTGGCCCCGGTGGTGGCGACGATCTCGCGGATCACCTTGCCGCCGGTGCCGATCACGTCGCGGATCTTGTCGACCGGGATGTTGATCGTCTCGATCTTCGGTGCGTACTCGCCGACGTCCGAGCGAGCGCCGTCGATGGCCTTGGCCATCTCGCCGAGGATGTGCAGACGGCCGGCCTTCGCCTGGCCGAGCGCCTTCTTCATGATCTCCTCGGTGATGCCGGGGATCTTGATGTCCATCTGCAGCGAGGTGATGCCGTCGGCCGTACCGGCGACCTTGAAGTCCATGTCGCCGAGATGGTCCTCATCGCCGAGGATGTCGCTGAGCACGGCGAAGCCGTCGTGCTCGAGGATCAGGCCCATGGCAATGCCGCTCACCGGCTTGGTCATCGGCACGCCGGCGTCCATCAGGGCGAGGGAGGAACCGCACACCGTCGCCATCGACGAGGAGCCGTTGGACTCGGTGATCTCCGAGACCAGGCGGATGGTGTAGGGGAACTCTTCCTTCGACGGCAGGATCGGGCGGATGGCGCGCCAGGCGAGCTTGCCGTGGCCGATCTCACGCCGGCCGGGCGAACCCATGCGGCCGGTTTCGCCCACCGAGTAGGGCGGGAAGTTGTAGTGCAGCAGGAAGCTTTCCTTGTAGGTGCCTTCCAGGGCGTCGATGAACTGTTCGTCGTCGCCGGTGCCGAGGGTGGCGACCACCAGGGCCTGGGTTTCACCGCGGGTGAAGAGAGCCGAGCCGTGGGTGCGCGGCAGGACGCCCACTTCCGAGACGATCGGGCGCACGACGTCGACGGCCCGGCCGTCGATGCGCGTGCCGGTCTCGAGGATGGCGCGACGCACGACGTGGGCCTCGCAACCCTTGAAGACGCCACTGAGCTTGGCCGGGTCGACGCCGTCGGGGTTGGCCTCCGACTTGCCGAAGGCGGCGAGCGCCTTGGCCTTGGCGGCGCCGACGGCCTCGTGGCGGGCGCCCTTGGCGGTGATGGCGTAGGCGGCCTTGAGATCATCGCCGATCAGGGCCGTGAGCTGGCTGGTCAGGGCGGCGTTGTCGGCCGGCGTGAAGTCGAACGGCTCCTTGGCGGAGTGCTCGGCCAGTTCGATGATCGCCTGGATCACTGGCTGGAGGTTCTGGTGGGCGAACATGACCCCGGCCAGGACTTCGTCCTCGCCGAGTTCCTTGATCTCGGATTCGACCATCATCACGGCGTCGTCGGTGCCGGCGACGACGAGGTCGAGGCGGTTGGCCGGGTCTTTGATCTGATCGGAGGTCGGATTGAGCACGTACTGGCCGTCGATGAAGCCCACGCGCGCCGCGCCGACCGGGCCCATGAAGGGCACGCCGGAGAGCGTCAGGGCGGCCGAGGCCGCGACCATGGCAAGGATGTCGGGATCGTTCTCAAGGTCGTGCGAGAGCACGGTGATGACGACCTGAGTCTCGTGCTTGAAACCGCCGACGAACAACGGGCGGATCGGACGGTCGATCAGGCGGGAGACCAGGGTCTCCTTCTCGCTCGGCCGGCCTTCGCGCTTGAAGAAGCCGCCCGGAATCTTGCCCGCGGCGAAGGTCTTCTCCTGGTAGTTGACGGTCAGGGGGAAGAAGTCGAGGCCCGGTTTCGGGGCCTTGTCGAAGACCACGGTGGCGAGCACCGAGGTGTCGCCGTAGGTGGCGAGCACGGCGCCATCGGCCTGACGGGCGATGCGGCCGGTTTCCAGGGTCAGCTTGCGGCCGCCCCAATCGATGGATTTGCGTCGAATATCGAACATTTGCAGGTTCTGCTTTCTCTCGTATCCCCAGGGCCTATTCCCGTGGGGTGCGGACAGGGTCGGACGTTTGCCGGGGATCCTCTCCTCGTTCGACAGGCTGTGAGGATCCCTTCAGAACCCTCGGCGGATGGCCCCGGAGACGAACTCGGCCTGCGGGGAAGCGCCGCCGCCCTCATGCCTGTCGATGGCGGGCGGCGACCAAAAAGATGCGGCGCGCGCCTTGGCGCGGGCCGGATGGGAAGCCTAGCGGCGCAGTCCGAGCGTGCCGATGATGGCTTGGTAGCGGGTCTCGTCCGACTTCTTGAGGTGGTCGAGCAGCGAGCGACGCTGCGAGACCAGCTTGAGCAGGCCGCGACGGGAGTGGTTGTCCTTCTTGTGGGTCCGGAAGTGTTCGGTGAGGTTGGCGATCCGTTCGGAAAGGATGGCCACCTGGACTTCGGCGGAGCCGGTGTCGCCCTCGGAGCGGGCGTGCGTCTTGATGAGGTCGGTTTTGCGTTCGGCAGTGATCGACATCGGGTTCTTTCCGCTCAGGTAAGGTGAAAGACGCGGGTGGGGTTGAGCCGTCCCAGGCGCATCTCGCAAAGAGCGACGATCTTGCCTCCATGACGGGCTCGGACTGTGCGGCCGATAAGGGCCCCCAAGGTCTCAAGCTGCCGGGGAAGCAGGACGATCGATCGTCCCTGCGTCAATCTGAAGGCGTCTTCGGCGGTCACGGCCAGCTCCGGGATGTCGTCCAGGGCGGTCTCGACCGGAAGCAGAGCCTCCAAAGGCGCGCCCCTATGGCACAAATCCTCCAGGCATTCCAGCCCAATCGCCCCGGCCGCCTCGAACGGCCCGACGCGGGTGCGGCGCAGCTCGGCGACATGGCCGCGGGTTTCGAGGCGCGCGGCGAGGTCGCGGGCGAGGGCCCGCACATAGGTTCCTTTGCCGCATTCGATCTCGAAGACGGCATGGTCGGCATCCGGCGTCGCCACCAGACGGGCGTCGTGGATCGTCACCTTGCGGGCGGCGAGCTCGACCTCGACGCCATCCCGGGCAAGGTCGTAGGCGCGCTCGCCGTCGACCTTGATCGCCGAGTAGGCGGGCGGGACCTGATCGATCTCGCCGATGAAGTCGCCGAGCGCCGCCTCGATCGCCGCCGGCGAGGGTCGGACATCTGAGGTCGCGGTCGCCGGCCCTTCGGCGTCGAAGGTGGCGGTCTCCACGCCCCAGCGCACGGTGAAGCGGTAGGCCTTGCCGGCCTCGACCAGGAAAGCGACCGTCTTGGTGGCTTCGCCGAGCGCAATCGGCAGGACGCCGGAGGCCAGCGGATCGAGCGTGCCGGCGTGGCCGGCCTTCTGAGCGTTGAAGGCGCGGCGGACGCGGCCGACGGCCTGGGTGGAGGTGACGTCGAGCGGCTTGTCGAGGCAGATCCAGCCGGAGACCGCGTCTCCCTTGCGGCGGCGGGCCATCAGGCCTCGTCTTCGTCTTCGAGGTGGGCCTCGACGTCGCGGCGCACGCGCGGATCGGCCAGCAAGCGGTCCATGTAGTTGGCGGTGTCGAAGGTATCGTCGTGGAGGAACTTCAGATCGGGCGTGAAGCGCATGTCGATGTTGCGGCCCAGGCGTCCGCGCAGGAATTTCGCCGCGCGGTTGAGGGCGGCGATGGCCTCGACGGCGTGCGCCCCGCCCAGCGGCTCGACGAAACAGACCGCGTGCTTGAGGTCAGGGCTCATCCGGACCTGGCTGACGGTGATCGAGACGCCGGCGAGGGCGGGGTCGGCCCAGTCTTCCTCGCGCAGAATGTCGACGAGGGCGTGGCGCACCAGTTCGCCCGCGCGCAGTTGGCGCTGCGACGGCCCCGTGGGGGCCTGGCGGGCGGTAGGTTTGTGGCGGGACATCGGGTGCGTCCGGGAGTGAGCGCCGGCGGGGGATCGGACCCTGCCCTTGCGGAAGCGCGCGCTTCTAGGCGCGGGGGCGGAGGATGTCCAGGAGTTGATCCACAGATGACGCAGATGAACGCAGATTGATTGAGGCAGATGGCCGGCGCGCGCAGACCTCGGGTGTCCCTTCTCCCGCAAGGGGAGAAGGGAAGATTAACTGGAACGCGCGCGCTCGCGATTTGCGTCAATCAATCTGCGTTCATCCGTGAAATCTGTGGATCCCTACTTCCAGATCGCCTTCCCGCTCCCCGGCAGGCCCAGGCGCAGCCAGAGGTCGGTGATCTTGTCGACCACGCTTGAACCATGCGGATCTTCGTCCCCCTCTCGCGGTGGGTCTCCGGCGGCCACTTGTTGGCGGCGTCGAGGGCAGCCTTGTCGCCGAGGCCGCTCTCGAGCGAGGCGAAGTCGAGATAGTCGACAGGGACTGCCGTTACGCCTCTGCGATCGCCGCGATCGAGACCTTCAGGCCGGGAATTCGCGCCGGCAGCTTGGCGCCTTGGCGCGCGGGCGGCTCCGATGGAAACCAGCGCACCCACTCTTCGTTCATGCCCGCGAAGTCGTCCTCGTCGGCCAGCACCACCGTGGCGCTGACGATCTTGTCGAGCGAGGTCCCCGCCGCCTCGAGGATGGCGGCGATGTTGGTCAGGCACTGGCGGGTCTGTTCCTGGATGGTGACGCCAACCAGTTGACCCGTCGCGGGATCGGCCGGCGCCGTGCCGGATACGAACACCAGCCCTGCCGCCTTCACGGCCTGGCTATAGGCGGCCGGCGGCTTGGCGGCCTTCGGAGTGAACACGATGTCGCGCGGCATGTCGGGCTCCTCGGCGGCTTGATCACGCGCCAGCGCGCAGCCTGAGATCGAGCTTCAGGCCGGCGGGCAAGGTGTCGAGCACCGGCGTCACCGGCAGGCCACCGGCGTGCAGAACCTGGGCCGCCCAGTGGTTGCAGAGGTGGACGACACTGAAGTGCTCGAGGCTGCGATAGAAGATGGCCTCCGGATCGTCCGGCTGCCTGAAGCGGAGCGGCTCGACGGCGCCTGCCGCCGAGACGGCCATAGAGGCGTCGATCCGGCGCCGCATGGCGGCCAGGCCGGCCGGCGACACCAGGAGCCGGCGCGAGGCGCTGGCGACATAGACCTTGTCGGGCGCGCCGGTCAGGCCCTCGACGCGCACCACCGAGGGATTGCCGGGCATGAAGAGGGCGCGCAGGGCGTCGCCGACCCGCGACGGCGAGACGCCCTCCTCGGTGTAGAACTTCTCATCGCCCCAGCCGATCACGATCCACGGCTTCGCGCCCGCGCCCCGCGCCATGACGGCCACTGGATCGTCGCCGGTGGTCATGGTCTCGGCCGGGAAGGCCAGATCGGAGTGGAAACCGTTGTCGATCAGATAGATGGCGACCGCATTGCGCGGATCGGAGGGATATAATCGAGGTTCCCCGCCCTTGGAGGTGAACAGCGTCAGAACCGCCAGCGCCAGGACCAGCGTTCCCAGAACGGCCCGGAGCGGTTTCTTTCTCGCGGTCACGGCGCCTTCTGGAATTCCGCGTCGATGACCAGTTCGATCGGCGCGACGAAGAATTTCGACATGCCGAACGCTTGCGGATCGAGACTTGAGCTGGCCTCGACGCCCATGCGCGGCGCGCCGAACCCCTTGCCGGCCCCGACCAGGGTGACATCGAAGGTCATCGGCCGGGTGACGCCCAGCAGGGTGAACTGACCGTCGACCTTGCCGTGGGTGGCGTCGATGCGATGGAAGGCGGTGGAGACGAATGTGGCCTGCGGAAACTTCGCCGCGTTCAGATATTTTTCCCCAGCCAGTTCGATCGCGAAGCCGGAGACGGGCGTGCCGATCGAGGCTGTGTCGACGGCTACGGTCAGCTTGGATTGCTCGGGCGAGGCCGGATCCCAAGTGAGGCTGGCCGTCACCTTGCCGAAGCGGAAGGTGCTGTAGGAGTAACCGATGTGGGACACCCGCGCGACGATCGAGGCGTGGTTGGGGTCGATGGCGTAGGTTCCGGCCGTGGCTCCGGCGGCGTCGGGCGCGCCGCACGTAACACCCGGCGGCAGGCCGGTCGGGCAGGGTGTTGCGGCCGCGGACGCCGAGGTCATGGCGATGGCGCCGAGAAGGGCTGGTGCGGCGATCCAGGCTTTGAGCATCAGGGTGAATTCCTCTCGTTTTCAGGGGTGGGCAATACTTCGGGCGCGCGCCTCCACCGCTTCGGCCGCTTACGGCTTTCGAAACGCTAGGGGCACGTCCATGGTCCCGGTGTCTACGGCCTTCCCGTCAACGAATGCGGGTCGCCAGCAGAAATCTTGCGACATATGGAGCGCGGCCTTGCCGAATCCGAGACCAGTCGGCGTTTCAGATACCACCGTGCAATCAGCCGGCGTCCCCGACAACGGAACCCGGCAATGCAGAAACACCTTGCCGGTTTTGCCACGGGCACTCGCAGGGTAGGCTGCGGCCATCACCGTTGAGTCCGGAATTTCCGCCCAGTCGGGTCGTGTGTTTCCCGGTGTCGCAAGCGGCTTGTCGAGCGCAGCCTTCGAGAGGGTTATCGAGAGTTCCGCGGTTTCGCCGCTCTTGTGGTGACGCACACGGCAGGCGGGGGAGCGGCTCGCGATCTGTTTCAAGGCTCCGATTTCGACCTCATCAAGGCCGATTGGGCTGACCACCTCACAGGCGCCAACGGCTGGCCCGTCGACGACCTGACAGCGGACTCGGTACACCGCAAATCCGGATGGGAGCGTGGGCCCGGCGGCCGCGCCGGCGCCCGTGATGACCGCCAACGCAGCCGAAGAAATCAGAACGCGGAGTATCATTCTCCTTACCTCCAGATCGCCTTCCCGGACCCCGGCAGTCCCAGACGCGGCCAGAGGTCGGTGACCTTGTCGACCACCGCCTGGTCCATGCGGATCTTCGTCCCCCACTCGCGATGGGTTTCCGGCGGCCATTTGTTGGTGGCGTCGAGGCCGACCTTGCCGCCGAGGCCGCTCTCGGGTGAGGCGAAGTCGAGGTAGTCGATCGGCGTTCCCTCGATCACGGTGATGTCGCGGGCCGGATCCATCCGCGTCGAGATGGCCCACATGACGTCCTTCCAGTCGCGGGCGTCGATGTCGTCGTCCACCACGATCACCCACTTGGCGTACATGAACTGACGCAGATACGACCAGACGCCGAGCATCACCCGCTTGGCGTGGCCGGGATAGGCCTTGCGGATCGAGACCACGGCGATGCGATAGCTGCAGCCTTCCGGCGGCAGCCAGAAATCGACGATTTCCGGGAACTGGGCCTGGAGGAGCGGCACGAAGATTTCGTTGAGCGCCTCGCCGAGCACGCTCGGCTCGTCGGGCGGCCGGCCGGTGTGAGTGGTGAGGTAGATCGGGTCGCGCCGCATGGTGATGGCGGTGACCTGGAAGACCGGGAACGGCTCGACGCTGTTGTAGTAGCCGGTGTGGTCGCCGTAGGGCCCTTCGTCCATGAATTCGCCGAGGCGCACCTCGCCCTCGATGACGATCTCGGCCTGGGCGGGCACCAGCAGCGGCTGGGTCTTGGCCTGGACGAGCTCGACGCTCGCCCCGCGCAACAGGCCGGCGAACTGGTATTCCGACAGGTTGTCCGGCACCGGCGTCACCGCCGCGAGGATCATCCCCGGGTCGGCGCCGATCACCGCGCAGGCCGGCAGGGAGTCGGGTTTGCCGGCTTCCTTCCAGCGCCGGTAGTGCTGGGCGCCGCCGCGGTGGGCCAGCCAGCGCATGATGGTGCGGTCGCGGCCGACCACCTGCATCCGGTAGATGCCGAGGTTGTAGTCGTCCTCCGCCATCTCGGACGGGCCCTTGGTGACCACCAGAGGCCAGGTGATCAGCGGGGCCGGCTCGCCCGGCCAGCAGCCCTGCACCGGCAGGCGGGTGAGGTCGATATCGGCGCCCTTCAGCACCACCTGCTGGCACGGCGCGCGCGAGACGGTCTTGGGCCGCATGTCGAGCGCTGTCTTGGCCAGCGGCAGCAGGGCGGCGGCGTCCTTGAAGTCCTTGGGTGGGGTGGGCTGGCGCAGGAAGGCGAGGAGTTCGCCCACCTCGCGCAGTTCGGCGGCGGTGGTGCGCGCCTTGCCGTCCAGGGTGACGCCGCGGGCCACGCGGCCGACCGTTCCGAACAGGTTGGCCAGGCATGGCATGGCCGCCGGCCGGCCGTCGGGACCGACCGGATTCTCGAACAGCACCGCCGGGCCGCCTTCAGCGAGAAGCCGGGTGCAGATCTCGGTCATCTCCAGATGGGTGGAGACGGGCGCCTTGACGCGCACCAGTTCGCCGGCGGCTTCCAGGGCGGCGATGAAGTCGCGCAACGATCGAAAGGCCATGCGCCCCTACCTGACCACCAGAGAAACGCCGACGCCGCGTGGATCCGATGCCGGCTGCGGCGTTGCGCCCGAAATAGCGATCGCCTCGACGTCGCCGTTGAAGTCCTGGCCCTCGACCCGATAGCCGCGGTCGGCCAGCGCCTGGGTCAGAGCCTTGTCGAACGGCGCATAAGGTTCGGTGAAGATGGTGTTCTCGGGCAGCAGCTGGTGGTGGAAACGCGGCGCCGCAAGCGCCGCCGGCAGCGGCAGGGCGAAATCATAGACGTCGGCCAGGACCTGGAACACCGAGGTGAAGATGCGCGATCCGCCTGGGGTGCCGATGACCATGGCCGGCGCTCCGTCCTTGATGAGGATGGTCGGGGTCATGGAGCTCAGCGGCCGCTTGTGGGGGGCGATGGCGTTGGCTGCGCCGCCGACCACGCCGAACAGGTTGGGCGCGCCTGGCTTGGAAGAGAAGTCGTCCATCTCGTCGTTGAGCAGGAAGCCGCCGCCCTCGACAACCACGCCCGAACCGTAGTCGCCATTCAGGGTGTAGGTGTTTGAGACCGCGTTCCCCCATCGGTCGACGATCGAGAAGTGGGTGGTCTGGGGCTTGTCGAGGCCCGGCCTGACGCCGCTGGTCGGCGATGGCTTGGCGGGATCGATCTCACCGGCCCGGCGGGCGGCGTAGGCCGGGTCGATCAGGGCGGCGACCGGAACCGTGACGAAATCCGGATCGCCGAGGTACTGCGCGCGGTCGGCGAAGACGCGTTTCTCGATCTCCGAAACCAGATGGATGTACTGCGGCGAGTTAAGCGCTACGCCTCGGAACAGCGGCGCGGCGTCCTGCTTCATCTCCAGCAGTTGCAACAGGGCGATCCCGCCTGAACTCGGGGGCGGCGCGGTGATCACCTTGAAGCCGCGCCAGTTGGCCTCGATCGGCGCGCGCCACACCGCCCGATAGCCGGCGAGGTCGGCGAGGGTGATCAGGCCCTTGACCCGGCCACGCCGCATCTGGGCGACGATCAACTGGGCGGTGGCGCCCTCGTAGAAGCCGCGGTCGCCGCCCTGGGCGATGCGGCGCAGCGTCGAGGCGAGTTCGCGCTGGCGGAAAGTGCGCCCCGCCGCCATGCCCCCGAAATACTGGTCGAAATCGGTGGCTCCGGCGAACTGGCCGCGGTCGCCATCGCGAACTTCGATCTCCGCCTTGTCGACCGCGAAGCCCTGGCCCGCCAGGCGGATGGCCGGGGCGAGGTCGCGGGCCCAGGACAGTTTGCCAAATCGCCGGTGCGCTTCCCAAAGGCCGCGCACGGTTCCCGGCACGCCGACCGACAGACCGCCGACCAGGCTTAGATTGGGGACCACCTCGCCATTGGCGCCCAGATACATATCGGCGCCCGCCGCCGCGGGCGCCTCCTCGCGGTAGTCGAGGAAATAGGGTTTGCCCCTGACCCAGAGGGTCATAAAGCCGCCGCCGCCCAGGTTGCCCGCTTCCGGGTAGGTGACAGCCAGGACGAAACCAGTCGCCACCGCCGCGTCCACCGCATTGCCGCCGGCCTTCAGCACCTCCGCCGCAGCCTCGGCGCCATAGCGGTTTGGCGCCGCCACGGCCCCAGCCGCGAGCGGGCTCGCCTTCGCGACGGCGGGAGTCAGAGCGGCGAGACAGGCCAAGACGGCAAGGCGGCCGCGTAAGGATCGGAAGACCATGGCTTTCTATGTCACGCGTCGGCCGGCGCAGCTAGAATGGGGCCATGGCGAGTCTCGACCTCGATGACCTACCGCCGCGCATCGCCAAGGCGCTGGAGGCGCTCGCCCCGGGCGAAGAGCTGGTCCTGACCCGTGGCGGGGTGGTGGTGGCGAGGCTCGCGGCCGGCGATACGGCCGCCCCTAGCGAACTGGCAGCGCCGCCTTCGGAAGCGGAGATGAAGGAGATCCTGGAGCGCTTCGAATCCATGATCCACGACGAGTTCTAGAGGCCGTTGCCGTAAATCACCGCAGATGCGGTGGATCTGTGGCGGATTGCAATTTGCCGACTCCCTCCCCTTGATGGGGGTGGACCGACCGCAGGTCGGGACGGGTGGCGTCTCCACCCTCTTCGACCTCGCTGCGCGCGACCACCTACTCCATGAGGGGGGAGGGGATTCAGCCGGTCGTGGTCTTGCTCACGATGTCAAAGAGCTGCAGGCGCAAAGCCGGAGTCAACATTGCATTTTGATATAGCTGGGCGCGGAGGTCAATCGCGCTTGGCCGCATCCCAGGCCTTGACCGCGGCCTTGGGCGCGATCTTGCGCCAGCGGCGCTCGAGAAAGTTGCGGAACGAGCCAGGATGCAGGGTGGCGATGCGGGCCAGCACGCAGGGGTAGTCCTTGTAGTGGGCGGTGAAGTGGAAGGTCTCGGGCTCGGCTTCCATCAGCATTTCGCGTTCGTCGAGGCTGACCTCCATCAACACCACGCTGGCGTCGTCACGCCGCAGGCGAGTGAAGAACTTCTTGTTCACCAGAAAGGCCGGCTGGCCGTAGCTGCGTCCTTCCTCGGCGCCCGGGAAAGAGAGGCAGATCTCGCGCATTTCCTCGGGGGTCATGTCAGTAGGCCAACGCCACGCCGTCTTTGCGCATCTCGGTCGCGGCTGCATAGGCGCCCGGCAGGCGTTCGATGGCCTGGTAGCCGCCAAAGCCACCGTCGGAGGGTCCGAAGCTCCAGCCGAGCTTGCCGAGGGCCTCGCGGGTGGCGGTCGGGACGCCGGTCTCAAGGCGCAGCGTGCCGACCCCGTGCTGTGGCTCGCCGGTGGGCTCGCTGGAGCCTTCATGGTGCCAGCGCGGCGAGTCCCCGGCGGCCTGGAGGCCGAGACCATAGTCGACGCGGTTGACGATCATCTGGCTCTGGCCCTGGGGCTGCATGTCGCCGCCCATGACCCCGAAGGCCATCCATGGCGCGCCGCCGCGGGTGGCGAAGCCGGGAATGATGGTCTGGAACGGCCGCTTGCCCGGCGCGTAGAGGTTGGCGTCGCCGTCACGCAGGGAGAATAGCTCGCCGCGGTCCTGGAACATGAAGCCCAGGCCATCGGGCGACAGGCCCGAACCCATGCCGCGATAGTTGGACTGGATGAGCGAGACCATCGTTCCGTCGCGATCGGCCGCGCACAGATAGGTGGTGTCACCGTGGCTCGGCGCCTCGCCAGGGACGACAGGAGTGAGGATGCGGTCCGGGTGGATCAGCTTGGCGCGCTCGGCTGCGTAGTCCTTGGAGATCAGCCAGTCGATCGGAATCTTGGCGAAGTCGGGATCGGCGTAGAAGCGGGCGCGGTCCTCGAAGGCCAGGCGCTTGGCCTCGATCTGCAGGTGCAGGCTGGCGGGTGATTGGAAACCGAGGCTCGCCAGGTCGAAACGCTCCAGGATGTTGAGGATCTGCAGGGTGGCGAGCCCCTGGCTGTTGGGCGGCAGGGCCCAGACATCGACCCCGCGATAATTAGTCGAACGCGGTTCGACCCACTCGGCATGGTGAGCGGCAAGGTCGGCGGCCGAGAGCCAGCCGCCGATGCGCTTGAAATAGGCCTCGATGGTCGCCGCCACTTCGCCGCCGTAGAAGCCTTCGCGGCCGCCGGCCGCGATCAGGCGGTAGGTATGGGCGAGCGCGGGGTTGGCGAACACTTCGCCCTCGACCGGCGTGTGGCCCTGCGGCGCCCAGACCTTCTTGAAGTTCTCGACTTCCTCGACGCCGTTCCCGGGCTTGGTGAAGAAGCGGTGCGAGGCGGCCAGATAGTAAGCGATGGTCTGGGGCACGGGCGTGCCGGCCTCGGCCATCTCGATGGCCGGGGCGAAGAGCTCGGCCCACTTCAGCCGGCCATAACGCTGGTGCAGCGTCCACCAGGCGTCGACGGCGCCGGGCGTGGAAACCGAGACGGCGCCGTGGCTGGCGATGAAGCCGTTCTTGGATCGCGCCCTTTGGATGTCCAACGACAGGGCGCGCGGCGAGCGACCCGAGCCGTTGAGCCCGGCGAGCTTGCGGGTCTTCGGATCCCAGACCATGGCGAAACAGTCGCCGCCCACGCCGCACGAGATCGGCTCCAGCAGCCCCAGGCAGGCGTTGGCGGCGATCGCGGCGTCCACCGCTGAGCCGCCGGCGCGCAGGATATCGATGGCGGTCAAGGTGGCCAGAGGATGGGCCGTGGCCGCGGCCCCGTGCAGACCATAGACGGTCGAGCGCGAGGCGAAGCTTTCGCCGGCGATCCGGTCGCCGCCATGGACGTCGGGCCGACCCAGTCCTGCATCCGGGCGGGCCCAGCCGCTCCCGGTCTGGGCCTCCGCCGTCGCGGCCGCCGCGAGCGGCAAGGTGGCGAGAAAGGTGCGTCGGCGCATGGCGAATCCCGCGGTCTGAACTCGAAAGGGGCTATCAAACCCCGCTCATCCTCGCGAAAGCGAGGACCCAGGCTTTTTACTGTAGGTCCTCAAACAGGTCGCGCCAGCCCGGATTGAATCGCTCGATGAGCTCGATCTTCCAGGCTCGCCGCCAGACCTTCATCTGGCGCTCTCGAACGAACGCAGATTCGCCTGTCTCATGCTCCTCAAACCAGACCAGGAGCGTTACGTCGTATCTGGCCGTGAAACCGCCCCGGCTATGCGCCTTGTGTTCGGATGTAGGTCGGTAAAGGTCGTCGGTAGACCCGATGTAGAGAGTTTCGTTGCGCCTGCTGGCGAGGACATAGACGTAGAAGGCCATCAAAAAACGCCTGGGTCCTCCCCTCGATTAAATCGAGGGTCGCGAGGATCAGCGGATTATTGGTTTAGCCGCCCCAGATATCCGCCTCGGTCCAGCCGAGCTCGGCGAAATCGCCGGCCCGCACCGGCGCATCGCCCTGGCTGAAGAACTCGTCGAGCTGCGGCGGCGCGACGTCTGTCCCTGCGAGCATGGCGTGGGCTTGGCCGCGATGGTGGGTCTGGTGCTCGAACAGGTGCAGCAGCAAGCGATCGCGGCGTTCGGTCTGCACCCGCTCGCCGCGATTGACGCGCACCAGACTATCGAGGCTCGCCTCGGTCAGAGCCTCGCATACCGCAATCAGGCGCGCATCGACCTCCTGCTGTTCGCCCCGAAGCTCGGACGGCGTCGCGCAGGGGATTTCGTTCGCAAAAGCGGCGGGGCCGAGCCAGCCGCCCTCCAGCGCGTCGACGTAGAACCAGTCGACGACGAGGATGTGGTTGAGGGTCGCCGCGAGGCTGGGAAAGAAGCTGGTGCGGTCGGCATGGAACTCCGCCCCGCCAAGCACCTGGCACGCGCCAAGCAGACGGTGATTGGCCCAGGCGTTGTTGTAGGCCAAGGCGCGAAAGGTCCCGACGAGGGAAGCGCTCATCGATTCAGGCTCGCTGCGACCAGGCCGAGGGTGGCGATGACGTTAAGTCGACGCATTGCGGATCCTCAGCTTGAACTCGAACGTATGAACTCGGAAAGGACCATCAAACCCCGCTCATCCCCGCCAAAGCGGGGATGAGCGGGGTTGGTGTTCGGACAATCTCTTTAATTTGCCGGCCCACAGCCTAGTCCGCGCACCAGACAGCGAGCACATTGCCGGCCGGGTCGGCGAAATGGAAACGTCGGCCACCGGGGAAACTGAAGATCGGTCGCACGATCTGAGCCCCCGCCGCCTCGACCCTGGCCAACATGGCCTCCAAGTCGTGGGCATAGAGGATCACCAGGGGTGCGGGGTGGGCGTCATCGCTATTGAGGCCGCCGTCGACACCGGCGCCTTCGAAGGCCGCGTAGTCTGGCCCGTAGTCGACGAAGCGCCAGCCGAAGGCGGCGGCGTAGAAGGCCTTGGCGGCCGCCAGCCCCGCCGCCGGCAGCTCTACGTAGTCGATCGTCCCGTTTTCGCGCATCGGGCGTCCCCCAAAGTTCCTGTTTTGTTCTAATAGACAAGGGCAGCCGGGTCAAGACCCAGCCGCCGCCTGACTTATTTGGTGACGACGGCGACCGTGCCGCCGTGAGCTTCCTTGGCCAGCTTGACCGACTCCTCATCGGGAGCCTTGCTGACCCGAAGGTTGCTCAGCGCCATCCGCACGAACTGCGGCTTGTATTCGAACGGCACCTTGGCGAAGCGGCAAGCGGCCTGGATCTGCTCGATGATGAACTTCGGCTGATAGCCGGCGAGGGAGACGTCGCCCCAGCTGGAAATCTCCTTGCTCACCTCGTCGATCAAGGTCTGCGGCGATTCCACACCCATCTCGCCAGCGACCTTGTGGAAGATGTCGCTGAACACCTTGGGCGCAGGCGAGAAGACCTCGATCTTGTAGGGAATGCGGCGCAGGAAGGCCGTGTCCATGAGGTCGGCGGGCGAAAGGTTGGTGGCGAACAGCACCAGCTCGTCGAACGGCAGCGAGAAGCTCTTGCCGGAGTTGAGCTTCATGTGGTCGATGCGGTCTTCGAGCGGCGTGATCCAGCGGTTGAGCAGAGCCTTGGGCGTGACCAGCTGGCGACCGAAGTCGTCGATCAGGAACACCCCGCCCAGCGCCTTGATGTGGAGGGGCGCCTCATAATACTTCGACTCTGCGTCATAGCCGAGGTCGAGCATCTGCAGGTTGAGCTCGCCGCCGACCATGATCACGGGGCGCCGGCACGGCTCCCAGCGGCGGTCGAATTGCTCGCGGGTCGCGGTGAGCGTGCGGACGGCCTGGCCCTGGCTCTGCACCTGCCTATGCACCAGCGGGTCGAAGACCTTGACGATCTGGCCGTCGACTTCGAAACAGTGCGGCACATAGACCACGTCTTTGAACAATGTGCCGATGCGGTTGGCGATGGTGGTCTTACCGTTGCCAGGCGGGCCGTAGAGCAGGATCGAGCGGCCTGAATTGATCGCCGGACCGAGGTTGACGAACAGCTCCTGCGAAACCACCAGGCCCTTGAAGGCCGCTTCGATTTCCGGCTGGTCGGCGTGCTCGTGCGCGATCCCCTGGCTGCGAATCTGCAGGCGGTAGGCGTCCAGGGAGACGGGCGCGGGGCCGATGTATTCGCTGCGGGCCATGGCGGCCTGGGCCGCCTCGACGCCGCTTTTGGTCAGAGCGTAGCGCCGCTCGGAGGTGAGATCGGCGCGCACCGCGCCCACCACCGCCAGCAGCTGCCGGTTCTCGGCCTCTTCGAAGATGTCGGCCACCACATTGGGCGGCAGCAACAGGAGGTCGGCGACCTCGGAGACCGTCTCGACGCTGGCCGCGTAGATCATTTTGAGCAGCAGGCCGAGCAGGGTCGCGATGGGCGCGCCCACCTCGGCCAGATTGCGCGGCGCCGGAGGGGCCGAATTGAAGACGGTTTCGAGGTCCTCGCGGCTTATCCGGCCGAGTTCGACCAGACAGTCGCCAAGGCCGCCGCCACGAGTGCGCTGAAGGTCGCGTCCCGCCGACAGATCGTCGGGAGTTGCGAGACCGCGGGCGACAAGAACATCACCGATGAACACAATGCCCTCCTACAAGCCACCAAGCTACTCAGTTACAAACGCCCCAGCTCAGTCTTGCGACGCGGCCAGGAAGGGAAGGCGGATCCGGTAACCTCAACCTTATACGCGATAA
>Ga0302311_10001679_pt1 | contig 25834 bp, 22 predicted proteins | sample III_Palsa_N1_3_FD_200449 | JGI IMG/M metagenome (GOLD analysis project Ga0302311, IMG submission 200449) | Peat permafrost microbial communities from Stordalen Mire near Abisko, Sweden - III_Palsa_N1_3 | ecosystem: Environmental > Terrestrial > Soil > Palsa > Peat permafrost | place: Sweden... | reverse complement strand
ACCTGCTCGTTATCCTGCGCGTCGATCGCAAAGCGCACGCGCATGCCCCGCGCCAGCGCCGCGTGGCCGCCAACAGCCTCACTGCCCAGGCCGGCCTGACTGCCCGCGAGGGCCACGAGCCGATAGAGCGCACCGCTGTCGAGCAGATGCCAGAGGCTGCGGCGGGCCAACAGGCGCGCGACCGTGCCTTTGCCCGAGCCGCTGGGTCCATCGATCGCGACGACCGGCACCTCATTCGCGCGGGCCTGCTCCAAGATCAATCCTGCAGGGACAGGCCCACGCTGCGCGCCAGCGCCGGGAAGCCCGGGAAAGAGGTCGCAACGTTCGCGACATCCTCGATCTCGATGCTCTGCTGCGCGATCACGCTGGCAATCGCGAAGGCCATCGCGATACGGTGATCCCCGTGACTGTCGATGCGGCCCCCGCGCATCGGACCGCCCTGAATGCGCAGCCCATCGGGCAAAAGCTCACACTCGATGCCAAGCGCGCACAGGCCCTGCGCCATGACCGCGAGCCGATCGCTCTCCTTGACTCGAAGCTCCGCCGCCGCGCTCACGAGTGTCTCGCCGCGCGCTGCCGCCGCGGCGATGAAGAAGGCCGGAAACTCATCGATCGCCAGCGGCACCAGGGACTCGGGCACGCGGATGCCGGATAACGCGCTCGCGCGCACGTGTATATCGGCAATCGGTTCGGCAAGGCAGCCGTTATGGGGCTCGACGCGGATGTCGGCCCCCATGAGCCGCAGCATATCGAGCAGGCCGGTACGCGTGGGATTGATACCCACACCGCGCAATGTCAGACCCTCGCGCGCCGCCAGTACCGCGGCGACGATGAAGAACGCGGCCGAAGAGAAATCTCCCGGCACCTCAATGGCGCAGGCCTGCAGTCGCGCGCCGCCTTCGAGGCTCGAGCGCGCGCCCGCGCGCGCCAGATCCACACCAAAGGCGCGCAGCATGCGCTCGGTATGATCGCGTGTCGGCGCGGGCTCGGTCACGCTGCAGCGTCCATCGGCATAGAGCGCGGCCAGCAGCAGCGCGGATTTCACCTGCGCACTGGCGATCGGCATGGTGTAGTCGATCGCGCGCAAATGCGCACCGCCGCGGATGCGCACCGGAGGCCGGCCCTCATGGGTCTGGATCTGCGCGCCCATCGCGCGCAGGGGCTGCGCGACGCGCTCCATCGGCCGGCGCATCAGCGAGGCATCGCCCACGAGCGTGCTGTCAAAGCCCTGGCCCGCGAGCAGTCCCGTGAACAGACGCATCGCGGTGCCCGCATTGCCCATATCCAACTGCGCAGCGCTGGCCTGCAGTCCCTTGAGGCCCACGCCGTGCACGCGCACCTCGCTCTCAGCCGGCCGCTCGATACGCACGCCCAGTGCGCGCAGCGCCGCGAGCGTCGCGAGGCAATCCTCGCTCGCGAGGAAACCGCTGATCGCAGTGCACCCTTCGGCGATGGCACCGAGCATGAGCGCGCGATGCGAGATCGACTTGTCGCCCGGGACGCGCACTTCACCCTGCACGAGGCGCACCGGGCGCGCGAGGTAGCGCTGTGTCGTGCACGCGTTCATGCGATCGCCGCGGGCAGCTCGCGCAACAGCCGATCGTTCTGCTCGGGGGTGCCGATGGATATGCGCAGATACTCGGGCAGGCGGTAGCCGATCAGCGGGCGCACGATCAGGCCCGCGCGCAGCAGGCGCTCGAACGCCGGCATGACCTGCGCGCCAACGTGCACGAGCAGGAAGTTGCCGGCCGAGGGTGCGCTCCAGATTCCCAGCCCCGACAGCGCACTCTGCACCCGCCGCAGCTCGCTCACGGTCACGGCGACCGCACGGCGCATGTGCGCCGGATCGGCCAGGGCGGCCAGCGCGCCGGCCTGCCCGACCGAGTTGACGTTAAAGGGCGGCCGCACGCGATTGAGCACGTCGGCGACCTCGGGGTGCGAGATCGCATAGCCCACCCGCGCGCCGGCCAGAGCGTAGGCCTTCGAGAACGTGCGCAACAGCACCAGGTTCGGATATTCGCGCAGCCAGCCGAGCGCATCCTGCAGGCCGCGCTCCAGAGCGTATTCCAGATAGGCTTCATCGAGCACCACGAGCGTGCTCAATGGTGCCCGCGCCAGCAAGCCCCTGAGCGCAGCACAGCTCGCCCAGCTGCCGGTCGGGTTGTTGGGATTGGCTATGAATACGAGCCGCGTGTGCTCATCAATGGCGGCGCACATCGCCGGCAGGTCATGTCCCAATGGCATCGCGCTGTCGCGCGCCAGCGCCGCAACCTCGATGCCACGCGCGCCGGTCTGACGCGTGACCAGCGCATAGACGGCAAAGGCGTGTTCGGAAAACACCGCGCTGTGCTGCGGCGTCAGGAAGCCTTCCGCGAGCAGCATCAGCAGATCATTGGAGCCATTGCCGATCGTCAGGCACGCGGCGTCCACGCCCAGGTGACGGCTCAAGGCCGCTTTGAGCTCATGACTCGCGCCATCCGGATAGAGCCAGACCTGCTCGAGCGCCGTGCGCATGGCTGCGAGCGATCCGGGGCTGGGCCCGTATGGATTCTCGTTCGAGGCGAGCTTAGCGATGTCCTGGGGGCGGATACCCAGTTCGCGCTCGAGCTCGGCCGCGGGCTTGCCCGGCACATAGGGCGATATTTCCCGTATCGCTGCGACGGCCAGGCGGCCCGGATGCGCCCCCTGGCTCATGCTGCTTCAGATCAGCGCGCGTGGGTAGGAGCCGAGCACGCGCAGCAGCGAGGCGCGACGCTTGAGCACCGCGAGCGCCTTGCGCACTGACGTATCCTCGGCGTGGCCTTCGATATCAATGAAGAATACATAATCCCATTTGCGCCGCCGCGATGGCCGCGATTCGATGCGACTCATGTTGATGCCGGCGCGCGCGAAGGGCTCGAGCAAATGCTGCAGGGCGCCCGGGGATTGCGTGTCGCGCGCCGAGAGCAGCAGCGTGGTGCGATCGGTGCCGCTCGGGCGCAGCAATTTGCTGCCGAGCACGATGAAGCGCGTGGAGTTGTCGCTGCGATCCTCGATTTCGCGCGCCAGCACGTTGAGGCCGTAAACCTGCGCCGCGGTCTCACCGGCGATGCCAGCCGTGCCGTGCTCATCACGCGCGCGCCGCGCGCCCTCGGCGTTGCTCGCCACGGGCACGCGCTCGGCGTCGGGCAGATGCTCGTTGAGCCAGCCGCGGCACTGCGCGAGTCCCTGGCTGTGGGCGCAGACGCGCAACACCTCGCCCAGCGAGCGCATTTGCCCCATCAGGCAGTGCTCAATGCGCAGTTCCACCTCGCCGCAGATGCGCAAGGGGCTGGCCAGAAATCGATCGAGCGTATTGGTGATCATGCCTTCGCTCGAGTTCTCGATGGCAACGACGCCGAAGTCCGCATTGCCGGCCTCGACCTCCTGAAAAACCTCATCGACCGTAGCCAGGGCCAGCGCACGCACCGAGTGGCCGAAATGCTTGAACACCGCGGTCTGCGTAAAGGTGCCCTCGGGCCCGAGAAACGCCACCTTGAGCGGCTCCTCCTGCGCGAGGCAGGCCGACATGATCTCGCGAAACAGCCGCGCGATTTCCTCGTTGCGCAACGGACCGTGATTGCGCGCGAGCGCGCGGCGCAACACTTCCGCCTCGCGCTCCGGGCGGTAGAAATCCACCGTGTGTCCGTCGCTGTGCTTGGAGATGCCCGCCTGCTGGGCCAGTCGCGCGCGCTCATTCAGTAAGGCGTGCAATTGCTCGTCGAGGGCATCGATCTGCGCGCGCAGATCATCCAGTGCCGCGGCCGCGAGCGGCGCGCCCGGCACAGCCCTTGGCGTCGCTGCGGCACTCGGGCGGCGCGGGCGCGGCGTTCGCGGCGCCCGCGTGGCCGCGCGCTGGGCAGACTTTGAGGTGCTTGGGCGGCGCGGCATGAGTAGTCAGACCTGCGCGCGCACCAGACGCGCGGACAGCACGCCGTCAATGGCGCGCAGGCGCTCGATCAGCGCCTCATCGGTCGCGCCCTCGGCATCGATGAGCGTGTAGGCATACTCGCCGCGCGAGCGATTGACCAGCTCGGTGATGTTGAGCGCGGCGTCGGCGAGGCAAGTGGAAATCTGACCGACCATGTTCGGTACGTTGCTGTTGGCGATGGCGATGCGCTGCGAGCCGGCCAGGGGCGGCAATACGGCTTCGGGAAAATTGACGCAATTGCGGATGTTGCCGTGCTCGAGAAAATCGCGCAGCGCATCGGCCGCCATCACGGCGCACTGCTCCTCGGCCTCCAGCGTCGATGCCCCCAGATGCGGCAAGGTGATGGCGCGCGCATGATTCTTGAGCGCCTGCGTGGGGAAATCACAAACATACGCATGCAGATGTGCACTGTCGAGCGCCGCGAGCACGTCGGCCTCGTTGACGATCCCCGCGCGTGCGAAGTTCAACAGCACCGCACCCGCCGGCAGCAGCCGCAGGCGTGCGGCGTTGACCAGGCCGCGGGTTGAATCGAGCAATGGCACGTGCACGCTGACGGCATCGGCGCGCGCGAACAGATCATCGAGCGAGAGCGCCTGCTGTACCGATGAGGACAACTGCCAGGCGCGCTGCACGGTGATCTGTGGATCATAGCCGAGCACTTTCATGCCCAGCGCCTCGGCGCTGTTGGCGACCTGCACGCCCACGGCTCCGAGGCCGATGACCCCGAGCGTACGGCCCGGCAGCTCAAAGCCGACGAAGCGTCGCTTGCCCTCCTCGACTGCGTGCTCAAGCGCCGCCGCGTCCCCACCATCCAGCCCGCGCGTGTAAGCCCACGCCTGGCAGATATTGCGCGCCGCGAGGAGCAGCCCTGCCAGCACCAGCTCCTTGACCGCGTTGGCATTGGCGCCGGGCGCATTGAATACCGGTATGCCGCGCTTGGACAGCGCCGCGACCGGGATGTTGTTGGTGCCGGCGCCGGCGCGCGCGACCGCGAGCAGCGAGTCGGGCAGAGCCATCTGGTGCATGTCCGCCGAGCGCACCAGCACCGCATGCGGCTGACCGAGTTGGGACGCCACCTCATAGCGATCGCGCGGCAAGCGCTCCAGGCCGCGCACGCTGATGTGATTCAGTGTCAGAATCCGATAGCTCATCGTGAGCAGTCTAAGCGTGGCGGCGCGCGAACTCTTGCATGAATTCAGTCAGTGCCTGCACGCCCTCGAGCGTCATCGCATTGTAAAGACTCGCGCGCATCCCCCCGACCGAGCGATGGCCTGCGAGATTGGTCAACCCGGCCGCTTGCGCCTCGCTCAGAAATGTCTGATCGAGCTCGGGTTTGGCCAATACGAACGGCACATTCATCCATGAGCGGCTGCCCAGCTCGACCGGATTGCTATAGAAGCCCGAGTCATCGATCGTGCGGTACAGCAGCTCTGCTTTCGCTCGATTGCGCTCGCCCATGGCCGCAACACCGCCCTGGCGGCGCAACCACTTGAATACCAGTCCGGCGAAATACCAGCCAAATGTCGGCGGGGTATTGAGCATCGAGCCCTCGGCGGCCATGGCCTTGAAGTCCCAGACCGCCGGCGTACCGGCGCGGGCGTGCCCGAGCAGCTCCTCGCGTACGATGACCACGACGAGTCCGGACGGACCCATGTTCTTCTGCGCCCCGGCATAGATCAGGCCGAAGCGGCTCACGTCGATCGGCCGCGACAGGATGCTCGAGGACATGTCGGCCACCAATGGCACAGCCACCTGCGGCACGAACCCAAACTCGACCCCGCCGATGGTCTCGTTCGGCGTGTAATGCAGATAGGCCGCACCGGGCGTGAGCGTCCAGGTGCTCTGCGGCGGCACGTTGCAATAGTTCGAGGCCTTCGCATCCGCCGCGACATTGACCTTGCAATAGCGCTTGGCCTCGTTCAGCGCCTTCTTCGACCAGGCGCCGGTATTGACGTAATCAACGCTGCTGTCGCTGCTGGTCAGGTTCATCGGAATGGCGGCGAACTGGCCGGTCGCCCCGCCCTGCATGAACAGCACCTTGTACTGATCCGGAATCGACAACAGCTCGCGCAGATCCGCCTCGGCTTCCTCGGCGACGCGTATGAAGGCGCGGCTGCGATGACTGATCTCCATGACCGACATGCCGCTGCCATGCCAGTCGAGCAGCTCATCGCGCGCCTGCTCGAGCACTTCGACCGGCAGCATCGCCGGGCCGGGCGCGAAATTGAAAGCGCGCTTCACGTCGGACTGACCTCATCCGGGGAACTGCCGGGGCTGTCGGCCTGGGCAGCATCCTCGCCCGCTTCCAGGCCTTCGACCCGCTCCACGCCGGTCAGCCGCTCGCCCTCGGCGAGCCGGATCAGCCGCACGCCCTGCGTATTGCGGCCCACGACCGATATATCGGCCACCGGCGTGCGCACCAGCGTGCCGGTGGAGCTGATCAACATGAGCTCCTGATCGGCGCGCACCTGCAGCGCCGCGACGGTGGCGCCGTTGCGATCCGTGGTCTGCAGTGCGATGACCCCTTGTCCGCCGCGACCGTGGTGCGGAAATTCATCCATCGGCGTGAGCTTGCCGTAGCCGTTCTCGGACGCCGTGAGCACGTGCCCCTCGCCCAGCACCAGCAGCGCGATGGCGCGCTGACCGGGGCCCAGGCGCACGCCGCGCACGCCAGTCGCATCGCGTCCCATCGGCCGCACTTCCTGCTCGTGGAAGCGAATGGCCTTGCCCCCGCTCGTGCACAACATGATGTCGCAGCTGCCATCGGTCAGCGCGACCCCGACCAGCGTGTCGTCTTCGCGCAGATCCACCGCGATGATGCCGCTGGCGCGCGGGCGCGAATAGGCGGCGAGCGGGGTCTTCTTGACCGTGCCGCTGCTCGTGGCCATGAACACGTAATGGTGCTCGTCGAATTGCTTGACCGGCAGCACCGCGCTGATCTTCTCGCCCTCCTCGAGCGCGAGCAGATTGACGATCGGTTTGCCGCGCGAGCCGCGGCCGGCTTGCGGCAGCTCAAAGACGCGCAGCCAGTACACTTTGCCGCGATTGGAGAAGCACAATAATGTGTCGTGCGTGTGGGCGACGAAGAACTTCTCGATGAAATCCTCATCCTTGACCGTGGTCGCTGATTTGCCGCGCCCACCGCGCCGCTGCGCCTGGTAGTCCGAGACCGGCTGCGCCTTGGCGTAACCCGCGTGCGAGAGCGTCACGGCCACGTCCTGGCGCTCGATCAGATCCTCGGTGCTCAGGTTGAGATGATCGCGGCTGATCTGCGTGCGCCGCGCGTCGCCATAATTGTCGCGAATCTCGATGAGCTCGTGCCGCAGCACCTGCATGAGCCGCTCGGGACGCGCGAGGATATCCGACAGATCGACAATTTCGCCCAGCAGCGTCTGAAACTCCTCGATGATCTTGCCCTGCTCGAGCCCGGTGAGCCGGTGCAGCCGCATGTCGAGCACGGCCTGCGCCTGCTCCGCGCTCAAGTGGTAGCCATCGGCCTGCAGCCCACTGTCGGCGGCGAGCCCATCCGGCCGCGTCGAGCGCGCATTGGCCCGCTGCAATAGCTCGGGCACGACGCCCGCCGGCCAGCTGCGCGCCAGCATCGCGCTGCGCGCCTCGGGCGGCGAGGGTGAGGCTTTGATCAGCGCGATGATCGCATCGATGTTGGCGAGCGCAACGGCCAGGCCTTCCAGCACGTGCGCGCGCTCGCGCGCGCGGCGCAATTCAAAAATCGTGCGCCGCGTGATGACCTCGCGCCGATGACGCAGGAACGCATCGAGCATGTCGCGCAATGACATGAGCCGCGGCTGACCATCGAGCAGCGCCACCATGTTCATGCCGAACACCGTCTCCATCGGCGTCTGCGCATACAGGTTGTTGAGCACGACCTCGGCGATCTCACCGCGCTTGAGCTCGATGACCACGCGCATGCCGTCCTTGTCGGACTCATCGCGCAGCTCGGAGATGCCGTCGATCGCCTTGTTGCGGACCAGATCGGCGATGCGTTCGAGCAAGCGCGCCTTGTTGACCTGATAAGGCAGCTCGCTCACGACGATGGCCTGGCGGCCGCGATCATCGAGATCCTCAAACTGCGCGCGCGCGCGGATCGAGAGCCGGCCGCGCCCGCTCATGTAGGCGGTGGCGATCTCCTGCGCGCCATTGATGATGCCGGCGGTGGGAAAATCCGGCCCCGGCACGTGCTGCATGAGTCCGAGCAATGAGATTGCCGGATCATCGATCAGCGCGATGCAGGCATTGACGATCTCGGTCAGATTGTGCGGCGGGATGTTCGTGGCCATGCCCACCGCGATACCCGAGGCGCCATTGATCAGCAGATTCGGCACCCGCGTGGGCAACACCGCCGGCTCATGCTCGGATTCATCGTAATTCGGGACGAAATCGACCGTCTCTTTGTCGATGTCGGCCAGCAGCTCCTGGGCGAGCCTCGACATGCGCACTTCCGTGTAGCGCATCGCCGCGGGCGGATCACCGTCGACCGAGCCGAAATTACCCTGCCCGTCCACCAGCAGGTAGCGCATCGAGAAGGTCTGCGCCATGCGCACGATCGTGTCGTACACCGACACGTCGCCATGCGGGTGGTACTTGCCGATCACGTCGCCGACCACGCGCGCTGATTTCTTGTAGGCCTTGTTGTACTCGTTGCCGAGCTCGCGCATCGCATGCAAAACACGCCGGTGCACCGGCTTGAGGCCGTCGCGAACATCGGGCAGCGCGCGCCCGACAATCACACTCATTGCATAGTCCAGATAGGACTTTCGCATCTCCTCTTCAAGGGTAACGGAGACGACTTCGCGCGCTATTTCATTCACGGCTGGGATCTGCTCGGCATTGGAATTTAACGCTAAATTCTAACACAGGCATGCCTGCGACTGACGGCTATACTCCCCGTCATGAGCACGTCCCCAGCCGAATTGCAACTATCAGCGGAGGTGCAGAAATTCGATGCGCTCGCGCATGAATTCTGGGATCCGCGCGGCGCCTTTCAGCCGTTGCATGTGCTCAATCCGGTGCGGTTCGAGTACATCGCGCAGCGCACCGCACTCGCGCAGCGGCGCGTGCTCGATGTCGGTTGCGGCGGCGGTCTGCTCACCGAATCCCTTGCACGCCAGGGTGCCCTGGTGCGCGGAATCGATCTGTCGCCATCGATGATCGAGGTCGCGCGGCTGCACGCCCACGAGAGTGGGCTGCAGATCGACTACGAGCTCGAGTCGGCCGAGCAGTACGCGCAGCGCGCGCGCGCAAGCTGCGATGTGATCACCTGCATGGAGCTCATCGAGCACGTGCCGAGTCCGGCCGCATTGTTGAATGCGCTCGCCGCGCTGTTGCGCCCCGGCGGCTCGCTGTTCATCTCCACGCTCAATCGTAATCTGCGCTCCTTTCTGCTCGCCATCGTCGGCGCCGAATACCTGCTCAGGCTCATACCGCGCGGCACACATGAATACGCGCGGCTGCTGCGCCCGGCAGAGCTCGCACGGCTGGCGCGCGCCTGCGCACTGGAGCTGCGCGATATCAGTGGCGTCGGCTTCAATCCAGTCACGCGCAGCGCCCGTCTGATCGGCGACCCCAGCGTCAACTATCTCGCGCACTTTGAGCTCGCGACCTGATTGAAACCCGCCACGCCATTGGCCGCGGTCCTGCTGGATCTGGACGGCACATTGCTCGATACCGCACCGGATCTGGCCAACGTGACCAACGTGCTGCGCACAGCCGAGGGACTCGAGCCATTGGCATATGCGTTCATCCGGCAATACGTCTCGCACGGCTCGCGGGCGGTATTGCGCGCCGCCTTTCCGGACGCTGACAGCGAGCGGCTGGCGGCGCTGCAGCGCCGATTCCTCGAGCTCTATCGCCAGCACCTGGTGGTCCAGACGCGCTTGTTTCCCGGCTTCCCCGTGGTGCTCGAGACGCTGGAAGCGCACGCGATTCCCTGGGGCGTCGTCACCAACAAGCCGGGCTGGCTCACCGAGCCGCTGTTGCGAGAGCTCGCGCTCTACGAGCGCGCAGCCTGCGTGATCTCTGGCGACACGCTGCCGGTGTGCAAGCCCGATCCGCTGCCCTTGCTCGAAGCCGCACATCGCATCGGGATCGCACCGGCGCGCTGCCTGTATCTGGGCGATGCCCTGATCGATGCGCAGGCGGCGCGCGGCGCGAACATGGTCGGGCTCGGTGCGCGCTATGGCTATATGGGAGCACTCGAGCAGCCCGAGCAGTGGCCGGTCACAGCGTGGATCGATGCACCGGGTGAACTGCTGGCTTGGGTTGGCCTGGAAGAGCGATAGGAATGCAGATCGGCATTGCGGCATTGCTGGTGCTAGTGCTGGCGTTAGCGGCGGCGGCGGGTTTCGCGCGTGCTCTTTCGCGCCGCACCTTGCGCGAGCTGGCCGATGCGCAGCTGCGCATGCGGGCGGGTTTTCAGGAGCTCGCGAACACGGCCCTGCGCGAGAACACGGATTTGTTTCTCAAGCTCGCACGCGAATCCTTCGGACGCGAGCAGGCCGGCATGCAGGGCGTATGGCGTGAGCGCGAGCAGGCCTTCAATGCGCTGATCGAGCCGATCCGAACGGCCATAGCCAATACCGAGTCTCAGGTCGCGGCCGCGGAGCGCGAACGGCGCGATGCGTTCGTGAGTCTGCGCACGCAGATCGAAACCATGGCGCAGGGCCAGTTCGCTCTGCAGCGCGAGACCCGCAATCTGGTCACGGCGCTGCGCCGTCCGGAGGTGCGCGGGCGCTGGGGTGAGCTCACATTGCGCCGCGTGGTCGAGCTGGCCGGGATGTCAGAGCATTGCGACTTCACCGAGCAGGCGAGCGTCGGAGCAGCCGGCGCAGCGATGCGGCCTGACCTCATCGTGCATTTGCCCGAGGAGCGCGTGCTCGTGATCGATGCCAAGGCCCCACTGGACGCCTATCTGGAGGCAATCGATGCACCGAGCGAGGAGCTGCGCGCGCTCGCGCTCGCGCGCCACGCGCAGCAGGTCGAGGCGCGCGTGCGCGAGCTGGCCTCGAAGGCGTACTGGACGCAGTTCCCGCGCAGTCCTGAATTCGCGGTGCTGTTCCTGCCGGGCGATCAGTTCTTCAGCAGCGCCCTGGCCGAGCGGCCTGAGCTGCTCGAGAATGCGCTGCGCGACCGGGTCATCGTCGCGACGCCCTCGACCCTGATCGCGCTGCTGCGAGCGGTCGCTTACGGCTGGCGGCAAGTGGCCGCGGCCGAGAATGCCACGCAGATTCGCGATCTGGGACAGGAATTGCATCGCCGGCTTGCGACTTTCATGACGCATTTCTTCAAGGCCGGCCGGCAACTCAGCGGCGCCGTGGATGCCTACAACAGCGCCGTGGGCTCGCTCGAGCGACAGGTGCTGCCCGGAGCGCGGCGCCTGAGTGAGCTCGCGGCGATCGGCGGCGAGCCGATCGCCGCGCCGCAGCCGATCGAGCAGCCGGTGCGCGAGCTGCCGCGCGCGGCCGGCGAGCCGGACGCTGCCGATGCTTAGCGAGATGGACCTGCCCGAGCCGCACGCGGGCTCGGTACGCTATTTTGTATTGCTCTATACGCCCCAGGCGCGCCGACGCGCATTGGCGAGTCTGCTCGCGCTGGCCGATGAGATCGGGGCCGGTCTGGAGCGCGGGCTCGATCATGCGCTCGCGCACACGCGGCTGGATTGGTGGGGCCGCGCCGCCGATCAGTACCGGGCAGGCATTGCACAGCACCCGCTATTGCGGATCCTGCTGGGCGCGACGAGCGAGGGCGCGCGGCTGGATCTGCAGGCGCTCATCCGCGCCGCGCAGATCGACCTGGCCGAGGCGCAGCGCGCTGCCGCGGCCGGCGCGCACACGCGCGCCGCATTGTTCGTGCTCGCGGCAGGCGCGCTCGGGGCCACGGGCCTAACAGCTCAGCAGCGCGAGGCGTTAGCTGAGCTCGGCGCACTCACGGCAGCCGGCCCGGCGAGCGCTGAACGCACGGCGCTGCAGCCGATCGTGGCGCGCCTGGGCGCCACACTGCAGCCCACGGTTGCGCCTTTGCTGATCTGGGCAGTGCTGGCCGCGAGGCCAAAAAAGAATGGCTCGCTGCTCGAGGGCTTCGCCGAGAATCTGCGCGCCTGGAGCATCGCGCGCCGCGCGGCGCAGGGAAACTTGAGAATCCGATGCTGACGGACGACGCGCATCAGCACTACCAGCCCGATCCTGATGCGCTGCGCGGTCGGGTGATCGCCGTAACCGGCGCGGGCAGCGGTATCGGTCGGGCCGTGGCGCTCGCGGCCGCGGCGCACGGCGCCGAGCTGATCCTGATTGGCCGCACGGTAGCAAGGCTCGAGGAGGTCCATAGTCTGATAGCGGCGATGCAACGCTCGGCGGCCAGCATCGCGCCGCTGGACCTCGAGCGCGCCATCGCCCGCGACTACGATGAGCTCGCCGCGGCGCTGCTGCGCCGCTACGGCCGACTCGACGGACTCGTGCATAGCGCGGGCGTGCTCGGCTCACCCGCACCGATCGAGCACTACGACGTGCCGACCTGGTGCCGGGTCCTGCACGTGAACCTGACCGCCGCCTTCGCGCTCACGCAAGTGCTGTTGCCGGCACTGCGCGCCTCGGCCGACGCCTCCATCATCTTCACGAGCGCCGGCATTGCGCGCCGGCCGCGTGCCTTCTGGGGTGCTTACGCGGTCTCGAAGTGCGGCATCGAGGCCCTGAGCCGCACCCTGGCCGATGAGCTCGAGCACAGCGGCCATATGCGCGTCAATGCGCTCAATCCGGGGCCCGTGCGCACGCGCATGCGCGCCCAGGCCTTTCCGGGCGAGGATCCGAGCCGATTGCCGCTGCCCGAGCAGATCGTGCAGTCCTACCTGTGGCTGCTGGGCCCCGCAAGCCATGGCGTCAATGGTCAGTCACTGGACTGCCAGAGCAGCGGCGAGCGCGCATGAGTCGCCGCTGAGCGCGCTCCCCGCTCAGCCGCGCAGCAACAGCTCGAGCTCCTGCTCGCTGAGGGCGCGCCAGTGGCTGCGTGGCAATGCGCGCGGCAGCTCGAGTGTGCCCAGCCGCGTGCGCAACAGGCGCACCAGGGTCACGCCCGCGCGCTCGGCGAGCTGACGGATCTCGTGGCCGCTCGCGCCCGTGGCGCACAGGCGGTACCAGCGATTGCTGCCCTCCCCACCGCCTGGCTCGAGCAGCACGACCTTGATCGCCTGGCTCCGATCCAGCGTTCCATGACGGATGGCCTGCTGCTGCTCGATGCTGAGCTCGCCGCGTATGCGCATACTAAATTCGCTCTCCAGCGCGCGCACCGAGCGCTGCAATCGTGCCGCGAGCGCCCCATCGGCGCTCAGCAGCTCGAGGCCGCCATCGATGGCCGGCAGCGGGCTGATGCTCACGAAGCGCCGGCCCGCGCGACGCGGCAGGCGCTCGGCCATGCTCGCGGAGGCGCCGGCCTTGCCGCTCGAGACGCTGCCACGGCGCACCGGCAGCAGCAGCTCGCCCGGGGAGCGGTGACACAGATATACCTTGGGGCCATCGCTCGTGCCGCGGCTCGTGCCCTGCCGGATCAGCCGCCCATCGAGTTTGAGCTGGTCCTGGGGCGCAATGCGCATCCCTAAGGCGGCCATCTGCCCGTTGACCGTAAGCCGGCCGGCGCGGATCCAGTCCTCCGCCTCGCGGCGTGAGGCCAGCCCGAGCCGCGACAATACCTTTTGCACTCGCTCCGCGCCGCCCGAGCGTGAAACGGGCGTTGCGCCCATCACGCCTCAGTCCGGGGATTCAGGCGGTGCTGCGACCAGCCCGGAAGAGCGCTGCGTGTATTCCTCGCCATCGGCCGCGTCAGCCTCAAGGCCTGACTCCTCCTCCGCGCCGAGCGCATCGCTCAGCGGCACTGAGGCGGGCTCGGGGCCGCTCGCAACGCCGAGCTCGAACTGCGGGTTGAACTCACCGAGCACACGCAATTGCGCGAGCGGCGGCAGCTCATCGAGACTCTTGAGACTGAAGTACTCGAGAAACTCACGCGTCGTGCCGAGCAATTCCGGTCTACCGGGCAGGTCCCGATGACCCACGACGCGAATCCATTGCCGCTCGAGCAGTGTCTTGATGATATCGGGATTGACGGTAACCCCGCGCACCGCTTCGATCTCCGCGCGCGTGATGGGCTGACGGTAGGCGATCAGTGCGAGCGTCTCGAGCAGCGCCCGTGAATAGCGCCGCGGGCGCTCCGGCCACAGGCGCGCCACCGCGCTCGCATACTGCCGGCGCACCTGTATGCGAAAGCCGCCGCCGGCCTCGTGAATCTCGATGGGCCGGCCGATGTAGTCCTGTGCCAGCGCATCGAGCGCGGCGCGGATCACAGCCGCATCGGGACGCTGCGCTTCCTCGAACAGCAGCGCCAGCTCGCTGAGGTTCAGGGATTTGCCCGCGGCAAACAGCGCCGCTTCGATGATGTTCCCGATCTCTGTCGCGCTCATCCCGAGGCTCCGTTGTCTTCGGTATCGCCCTCGCCGACCAGATGCAGTGTACGGTGCGCGGCCGCGCTGCGCACGTGCAACGGCGCGTACGGCTCGGTCTGCGTGACCTCGATCAGGCCCTCGCGCAACAGCTCGAGCAGCGCCATGAATGCCACGGTGACTCCGGCGCGGCCTTCCTCGAGCGTAAACAGGCGCGAGAATTCGACGAAACTGCCCGCCTCGAGCGCCAGCAGAATGCTGCTCATGCGCTCGCGCACCGACAACGGCTCGCGCCGCACGTGATGGTGCGCGAACATCTCGGCGCGCGAGGCCACCTCCTTGAACGCGAGCAGCATCTCGCGCAGCGTCACTTGCGGCACGGCGCGCACCAGGCGGCGCTCCTCCAATTGCGCATTCACCTGCCAGACATCGCGCTCCAGACGCGGCAGCGCATCGATATCGCTCGCCGCGCGCTTGAAGCGCTCGTATTCCTGCAGGCGGCGCACGAGCTCGGCGCGCGGGTCCTGCTCGATGAGCTCGGCATCGGCCGGCCGCGGCAGCAGCATGCGCGACTTGATCTCGGCGAGCGTCGCGGCCATCAGCAGATACTCGCCAGCCAGCTCGAGCTGCAACTCCTGCATGAGCTCGATGTACTGCGTGTACTGGCGCGTGATCTCGGCAATCGGAATGTTCAGTATGTCGACGTTCTGGCGTCTGATCAGATACAGCAGCAGATCGAGCGGGCCTTCGAAGGCCTCCAGAAAGATCTCGAGCGCCTGGGGCGGGATGTACAGATCGCGCGGCAATTGCGTCATCGGCTCGCCGTTGACGACCGCGAAGGGCATCTCGACCTGCTCGGGCAGGAGCTCGAGCGGCGCGGGCACGGGGGGCGGATTGGACACAACGATCTTAAGATCTGGTTTCATTAGTTTGCCTAACTCATTGAGTCTTAAGGTTCATAGCACGCCTAACCTCATCGAGCGTAGCGCGCGCGACCTCGCGTGCCTTCTCCCCGCCCTGCTGCACCAGGGTCGAGACGAGCTCGGGATTTTCCTCGAACTCCTGCGCTCGTTTGCGCATGCCCTTGACCTCCTCGACGATGCGCTCGATCAGCGGTGCCTTGCACTCCAGGCAACCGATGCCGGCCGTGCGACAACCCTGGCTCGCCCAGGCTCGCGTCGGCTCGTCCGAATACAGTTGATGCAGATCCCAGACCGGGCACTTGTCCGGATCCCCCGGGTCGCTGCGGCGCACGCGTGCCGGATCGGTCTGCATGGCCCTGAGCTTCGCGGCCACGGCATCGGGATCTTCGCGCAGCTGGATCGTATTGCCATAGGACTTCGACATCTTGCGCCCATCGAGCCCGGGAACTCTGGGCGCCGCGGTCAGCAGCGCCTGCGGCTCGGGCAGAATGCTCACGGATGAGCCCTCGAGATAACCCAGCAGGCGCTCGCGGTCCGCTACCGTGATGCGCGTATTGCTGCCGACCAGGGCGCGCGCGCGCTCGAGCGCGGCCTGATCGCCGAGCTCCTGAAAGCGCCGGCGCAATTGCCGGTACAGGGTGATGTTGCGCCCGCCCAGCTCCTTGATTGCGCGCTCGGCCTTTTGCTCGAATTCCGGCTCGCGGCCGTAGAGATGGTTGAAGCGGCGCGCGATCTCGCGGCTGATCTCCACGTGCGCGACCTGATCCTCGCCCACCGGCACGAACGCGGCCCGGTACAGCAGAATGTCTGCGCTCTGCAGCAGCGGATAGCCAAGAAAGCCGTAAGTGGCCAGGTCCTTCTCCTTGAGCTGCGCCTGCTGATCCTTGTAGGTCGGTACGCGTTCGAGCCAGCCCAGTGGCGTGATCATCGACAGCAGCAGGTGCAGCTCAGCGTGCTCGGGCACCTGCGATTGCACGAACAATGTCGCCACGCCCGGATTGAGGCCCGCGGCCAGCCAGTCGATCATGACCTCGTGGATAGCGGCCTGCAGGCCGGAGGTATCCTCGTAATCGGTAGTCAGCGCATGCCAGTCGGCAATGAAGAAAAAGCACTCGTACTGGTATTGCAGCTCGACCCAGTTGCGCAAAGCGCCGTGATAGTTTCCCAGATGCAGCGCGCCGGTGGGACGCATGCCCGAGAGCACACGTTTGCCTTGGGGAACAGCACTCATCCTGGTCGCTTACCGCGCGCAACGGGCCTGAAGGCCTGACGCAGCTGATTATACGGAGTTCGCAACCAGTTCCCACTCCGCACCGGCGAGCTTGCCTTTACCTTCCCGCACGACAACGGGTGGCGAGACCGCGAGATCCACGACCGTGGTCGGCTCGATGCCGCAATGACCGCCGTCCAGAATCGCATCGAGCTGATGCTCGAGGCGTGCGCGAATCTGCTCGCCGTCGGTCAGCGGCAGCTCATCGCCGGGCAGCAGCAACGTCGAGCTCATGAGCGGCTCGCCGAGCTCAGTCAGCAGCATGCGCGGCACCACGTGATTGGGCACGCGAATGCCAATTGTCCGCCGCTTCGGGTGCTGCAAGCGCCGCGGGGTCTCGCGCGTGGCCGGCAGCAGAAACGTAAAGGGCCCCGGAGTTGCAGCCTTGAGCACGCGAAACTGCCACGTGTCGATGCGCGCGTAGTGCCCGATCTCGCGCAGGTCGCGGCACACGAGCGTGAAGTGATGGTTACGGTCGGCGCCGCGCACGCGGCGCAGGCGCTCGAGCGCATCGGCATCCCCGATATGACAGCCGAGCGCGTAGCAGGAGTCGGTCGGGTAAGCAATCAAGCCGCCGGCACGCACGATCTCGGCGGCGCGGCGAATCAGGCGCAATTGTGGATTTTGTTGATGCAGGACGAAGTATTGGCTCATGCGCTACATGCTGTACGGTAGTTTCGCTATCATAGCGGGCTTGTATGCAAGCATTATTCGACCTGGCGCCCGTGGCGGCGTTTTTCGTGACGTACTATCTGGCCGGCATTTATATCGCCACTGCCGTGCTCATGGCCGCAATGCTGTTGTTGCTCGTCAGCGATTACCTGCGCCTGCGACGCGTGCCGCCCATGCATCTGCTCAGTGCCTTGCTGGTATTCGCACTCGGCGGCATCACACTGCTCTTGCACGATGCGCGCTTCGTTAAGTGGAAGCCGACCATATTCCTCTGGCTCGTAGCGATGGCAGCTGCGGTCAGCGTCTGGTTCAGCCGCGTGCCGCTCGCGCAGCGGCTACTGCAACCGATCGTCGAGCACAGCGAGGCGCTGCCGCGCAGGGTCTGGCTCAAACTCAACTGGATGTGGGTCATCTTCTACGCGTTGCTGGGCGCGACCAATCTTTGGATCGCCGATCATCGCAGCGAGCGCTACTGGGTCAATTTCAAATTCTTCGGGCTGACGCTTGCCTTTGTGGTATTTGCGATGCTGCAGGCACTCTGGCTGGCCTCGCGCGCCGAAGTGCGGGCGGCCCAAGCCTTATGAGGTCCGCTGCCGTCACCGCCGCGCGCATCCAGAGCCTGCTGCAGCAACGGCTCACGCCTGCGCATCTGGAGGTGCGCGATGAAAGTGCCGCGCACGCCGGTCATGCCGGCGGCGCCGGCAAAGGGCACTTCCGGCTGCGAATCGTGTCCGAGTGTTTCGTGGGTTTGAAGCCATTGCAACGCCACCGCCTGGTCAACGAGGCGCTCGCGGGGCTGTTTGAAAATGAATTGCACGCACTGGCGATGGAAACGCTGACACCGGCCGAATTCGCTAACTAGTTTATTCTTTAATTAATCATTTTAAGTAACTGAGAAATATGATGAAAATTGTCAACACCTGGCCATTGGCCGTAGTCCTGCTATTGAGCGCCTGCAACAAGCTGGCACCGACGTCGCAGACCCAACCGGCCAACCCGGCAGAAAAGCCGGTCGCCACCGTGAACGGCGCTGCGATTACGCGCGCGATGTTCGACTTTTATGTCAAGAACACCGCGGGCAAGACTGTCGCCGAGATCTCGCCCGAGCAGCGCGCGCAATTGCTCGATAACCTGATTCGCGGTGAAGTGATCGCGCAGCAGGCCGCGAAAGACGGCCTGGACAAGGTCGGCGATACCGCCTCGCTCCTGGCGCTCTCGCGGCTGCAGATTCTCGAACAGGCGGGCGCTGAGCAATATCTGAAGGACAAGAAGCCGACCGATACTGAGCGTCAGGCCGAGTACGACGCGCAGGTCATGCTCATGCCCAAGACGCAATATCACGCGCGTCATATCCTGGTGGCGACCCAGGATCAGGCGCAGAAGGTCATCGATCAGCTCAAGAAGGGTGCCAAGTTCGAGGACCTCGCTAAGAAAGACTCAACCGATGCGTCCAAGAATCAGGGTGGGGATCTGGGCTGGTTCTCCCCGGCCAACATGGTCAAGCCCTTCGCCGATGCGGTCACGACCCTGAAGAAGGGCGAATACACGCAGACTCCAGTGCAGACGCAGTACGGCTGGCATGTGATCCAGCTGATCGATACGCGCGAGACGCCGGTACCGCCGCTTGATCAGGTGAAGGACCGGGTCGATCAGCTGGTGGAGAACAAGAAGTTCAGGGCTTATCAGGATGAGCTCATGAAGAGCGCCAAGATCGATAAGGACCTTAGCGCAGCCGCGCCTCCAGCCGCGCCCGCAGCGGCAGCCCCACCCGCCGCGCCCGCGCCCGCGCCCGCACCCTCAGCGCCGCCCCAATAGCTCTGAGAGACCCGCCTCGTCCAGCACCGGCACACCGAGCTCGCGCGCGCGCGTGAGCTTGGAGCCGGGCTCGGCGCCGGCGATGAGGTAGCTGGTTTTTTTTGATACCGCAGAGCTGACTGCGGCTCCGAGCGCGGCCAGGCGCTCGCTGGCTTGCTCGCGGGTGATGCGCTCCAGACGGCCGGTCAGCACGATGCTCAATCCCGCCAAGGGCAGCAAGGCGGCCTGTGCGGCCTGCGCTGGGGCTGCCTCGGGCCACTGCACGCCGAGTTCGCGCAGCCGCTTGAGCTCGCGCACGTGGCGCGGATTGGCAAAAAAGGCCCGCACGCTGGCAGCGATGACCGGACCCACATCGGCAACCTCGAGCACCTGCTCCTCGCTGGCCGTCTGCAAAGCATCGAGGCAGCCGAAATAATCCGCGAGCGCCTTCGCCGTGCTCTCCCCGACACCGGCGATGCCCAGGCCATAGAGCAGGCGCGAGAGACTCGTGTGACGGCTGCGATCGATTGCAGTGAGCAGGTTTGCGGCCGATTTCTCGCCCATGCGCTCGAGCTCCACGAGCATCGGGGCCTGCAAGGCATAGATGTCGCTCGGCGCGCTCAGCACCCCCTGGTCGACCATCTGTTCGATGAGCTTGGCGCCCAGGCCCTCGATGTCGAGCGCGCGGCGGCTGGCGAAATGGCGCAGCGACTCCTTGCGCTGTGCCGGACAGTTGAAGGCGCCGCTGCAACGCGCCGCCGCCTCCCCCGGCACGCGCACCACCGGTGAATCGCACACCGGGCAGCGCTGCGGCAATTGCGGTCGGCGCGCGCCACGCGCTCGCCTCTCGGTCAACACGCGCACGATCTCGGGGATCACATCCCCGGCGCGTCGCACGATCACGGTATCCCCGCGCCGCACGTCCTTGCGCTCGACCTCGTCCATATTGTGCAGCGTCGCGTTGCTGACCGTGACGCCGGCCACCTGCACGGGCTCGAGCCGCGCCACTGGCGTGAGCACGCCGGTGCGTCCCACCTGAAATTCGATCGCGCGTACCACCGTGAGCTCCTCATCGGCTGGAAACTTGTGCGCAATAGCCCAGCGCGGCGCGCGCGAGATCAGACCGAGCAATTGCTGCTCGCGCCGACCGTTGACCTTGTAGACCACGCCGTCGATCTGATAGGCGAGCGTGGCCCGACGAGCGCCGAGCGCGCGGAAATACTCAAGGCAACCCGCAACACCCAATACCCGTCGGGCCTCGGGACAGGTGCGCAGGCCCCAGGCATCGAGCTGTTCGAGCAACGCGGTCTGGGTCGCGGGGGGCTCGCTACCCTGCCACAGGCCAATGCCGTAGAAAAAGACCTGCAACGGGCGCTTCGCGGTCACGCGCGCATCGAGCAGGCGCAGGCTGCCGGCAGCCGCATTGCGCGGGTTAGCGAATACTTTCTCGCCCGCCGCCGCGGCGGCCGCGTTCATGGCGCGAAAACCGCTCAATGGCATGTAGACTTCCCCGCGCACCTCGAACAGCTGCGGCACGCCGCTCGCGCGCAATTTCAACGGCACGGAGCGCAGCGCGCGCACGTTGGCCGTGATGTCCTCGCCAGTCGCGCCATCGCCGCGCGTCGCGCCGCGCAGCAGCACACCATCCTGGTAGGTCAATGAGACCGCCAGGCCATCGAGCTTGGGCTCGGCGCAGTATTCCAGCGGCTGCTCCCCGGAGCCCAGGCGCGTGCGCACGCGCCGGTCGAAGGCCTCGATCTCGGCGTCGCTGAAGGCATTCTCGAGCGAGAGCATCGGCACGCCGTGCTGGACTTCGGCGAAACCCTCGCCGACCTCGCCGCTGACGCGCTGCGTCGGTGATTGCGCGCTCTGCAGTTGTGGATGCTGCTGCTCGAGCGCGCGCAGCTCGCGCACGAGCCGATCGTATTCGGCATCCGGAACGGCCGGATCATCGCGTACGTAGTAGCGGTAATCGTATTGGTCGATCAACTCACGCAGCTCGGCGACGCGCCGGCGCGCCGCCTCATTCACGCGGCGGGCTGCGCATTCAAGCGCTGCATGGACTCGCGCAGGCTCTCGAGTCGCTCGGCATCGAGCACGTGGCCGTGCTCATCCTGCAATTGCGCCTGCAGCCGCTCGGACAGATCGCGCGCGGTGTGCAGCAGATGATCCAGCGCCGCGGTCGGCGGCAGCGGCCCGGGCAGCACCGTAAACAGGCTGATGCCCGTGAGGCGCTGAAAATCCAGGTTGGCCGGATCCAATATGCCGGGCTTGCTCAGACTCGCGACGCTCAGCAGTGAGCGTCCATCGAGTCCGGGCTGGTGATAAATGCCGAAGCGGCCGTGCACAAAGCCGCTGGCGGTGATCGCCAGCCGCACTGCGCGTCCGGAAAGGCGCTGCTGCGGCCCCGAGACGATGCGCAGCGAGACGATGTGGCGCTCGCCATCGGGCGGCCAGTCGATGATCAACCCCGCGCTCACCGCCGCTGCCTCGGACTCGAGCGACGGCGGCTCGGTGCTGGGCTCGGCTGGCGGCGGCGCGGCCGCCTCCCGTGCGCTGTCGCGAAAGTCGAATACGGGCAATGCATCGACCGCCGCGCTCGTCGATGCCGCCTCGTTGAGCTCGGGCGGCGGCAGATCGATCTGCAGCGGTGGCATCAGGCGGCGCCGGCCATCGAGCGCGGGCCGCGCCGCTGCAGCAGCGCTCTGCGCCTCGACGGGGCCGAGCGCGGGCTCGCTGCGCTTGGGCTCGGGCGCAGACTCTTCGCGCGGCGACTGGCGCTGGCGTCGCAATTCCCAGATCGTCAGAGCGCCCAGGAACACGAGACCGGCCAACAACAGAATCCAGCGCAGCGCCGCCATGTGTTCGCAGCAGTCCGCGGCTAGCGCCTTCAGATCGCCGCGAGTCGCACGGCTTCTTCGATATCGACCGCGACCAGCCGGGAGACGCCCGGCTCGTTCATGGTCACGCCGATGAGCTGCGAGGCGAGCTCCATGGTGATCTTATTGTGCGTGATGAATATGAACTGCACGCGACTGGACATCTCGCGCACGATATCGCAGAAGCGGGCCACATTGTGCTCATCGAGCGGCGCATCGACCTCATCGAGCAGGCAGAAGGGCGCCGGGTTCAGATCGAATATCGAGAACACCAGCGCGACCGCGGTCAGCGCCTTCTCCCCGCCCGAGAGCTGCGCGATCGTGCTATTGCGCTTGCCCGGCGGGCGGGCCATGACCGCAACGCCCGCGGCGAGCGGATCATCGCCGACCAGCTCCAGATAGGCGTGGCCGCCGCCGAACAGGCGTGGAAACTTGTCCTGCAGCCCGGCGTTGATGCGGTTGAAGGTGTCGTCAAAACGGGCGCGAGTCTCCCGATCCATCTTGCGCATGGCCTGATCCAGCGTATTGAGTGCGTCCGTGACATCGGTGAATTGACGATCCAGATAGCTCTTGCGCTCGTTCTGTGCGGCGAGCTCATCGATCGCGGTCAGATTGACCTGGCCGAGCTGCTCGATGTCGAGGCGCAACTGCGCGAGCCGCTCCTCCCAGCTCTGCGCTTGCGCGTCCGCGTCGAGATTGGCGAGCACGGCGCTGAGCTCGCAACGCGTGGCCGCGAACTGCTCGAGCAGCGCCTCGCGTCGCACGCTCGAGGCCTGGGCCGCAAGCCGCGCCTGTTCCATGGCCTCACGCGCCGCGGCGACGCTTTGCAGTGCGCTCACACGGCGCTGCTCCAGTGCCTGCAATTCGCCCTCGTTATCCTCCAGCGCGCGGCGCGCATCGGCGAGCTCGCTCTCGACCTGCACGCGCCTGGAGAGCTGATCCTGCAGACGCAACTCGGCCTGCGCGATGGGCGCATCACCCTCGGCGAGCGCGGCCTCCAGGGCAGCGCGCTGCGCGGCGAGCGCCTCGCGTTGCTCGAGCATGCGCTGCAGCGCCCCTGCCATCGAGGCGCGGCCGGCGCGGCGGCTCTCGAGCAGCACCAGCGTGTCGCGCAATTGCAGCTGCGCGGCCTGCGAACGGGTGCGCGCGCTCGCAGCCTGCTCGCGCTGCTGCTCGCGCTCGGTCTCGAGCACCGCGCGCTCGACCTGTAGCCGCCCAAGTTGCGCGACGGCCGCTGCATGTGTCTCGCGCGCGCGCTGCAGGCTGCGCTGGGAATCGGTGAGCTGCGCAGTAAGCTCGGACCACTCAGTCTCGATGCGTGCGCGGCGCAGCGCGCCTTCCTCAAGGCGCGCCTTGAGCGCCTCGAGCTGGCCGCGCGTCTGGGTCTGCGCCCGATGCGCGCTGTGCAGCGCAGTCTGCGTCGCCTCGCGCTGCCGCTCGCTATCGGCGATGCGAGCGCGCAGTGCGCTGATTTCCTGCTCGAGCAGCTGCACGCGTTGATCGGCCGCCGCACTCGCCGCGCGCAGCCCCTTCAGGCGCTGTTCGCGCTCGAGCACACCCGCGTGCCCATCCCCGCCGCGGTTGACGCGCAGCCACTCGCGCCCGACCCACTCCCCGGCCGGCGTTATCAACGATTCCCCGGGCGCGAGCGCGCCGCGCTGGCGCAGCGCCACGGCCAGCGTGCCGGCGGTACGCACCTGGGATAACCATGCGAGCGTGGCGGCTGGCCCACGCACCGTCGAGGCCAGCGTGCCGGGCGCGCCGCCTGGCGAGGCGGAGGCCGCCTCGAAGAAGCCCACCGTGCCGCCCTCGAGCCCCGCCAGCGCAGGGGCGAGCGGCTCGAGTGCCTCGACCTGCACGGCCTCCAGGTACTCTCCGAGCACCGTCTCCACCGCGCGCTCCCAGCCCGCATCCACCGTCAGCAGCTGCGCCAACCGCGGCGCGCTCTGCGCGGCGGGCAAACTGGCAAGCCAGGCCCCAGCGCTAGGGTTCTTCTCGCACAGCGCCGCCTTTTGCAAGGCATCGAGCGCCGTGAATTCGGCGCGGGATTGTTCGCGCTCAGCGCGCAAGCGCTCGAGGTGCTCATCGCTGGCCTGCTGTTCGAGACGCAGGCGCTGCAGTTGTGCGAGCACCTGATTGAGCTCGAGCGTGCGCGCCTCGGCCTGAGCGTGCGCCTCGGCGTCGAGCTCGCTGCAGGACGCCAGAGTCGCATCGGTCTGCGGCGAGAGCAGCTCGGTGTGCTCGCTGCGCAAGCGCTCAGCCTGTGCCTGCAGACGCTTACTCTGAGCCTCGAGCTGCTCGATGCGGGCAGCCTCGACCTCGGCGCTTTGAGCAGCCGCGCCGAAATCACGATTGTGGCTCTCCCAGCGCTCATGCCAGGCCGTAAGCTGCGACTCCGCCGCGCTCAGCGCCGCGGCGGCCGACGCCTCGCTGTGCGTACGTTCCACACCCAGCGGCTCGAGCGCGATGAGCTCCGCGCGCAGGGTTTCGAGCTGCTCCTGATCGCTCACGATCTGCCCGGCGAGCGCGGCGAGGCTGGCATCGACCTTGGCCAGATCGCTGCGCGCGCTCTCGCGCCGTTCCCGACCGTAGCGGATACTCTCCTCAGCGCGAGTCACTTCGGCGCCCAGCTCGTAATAGCGGCCCTGAACCTGGGCGAGCCCCTCACCCAGCTCGCTATGCAACGCACGCTGCCGTTCGACCCCCGCCTCGGCGGCGCGCTGATCGGCCAGCGACTGCTGCATGGCGAGCTCGCAGGCGCGCACGGTCCCGTCCTGCAGCTGAGCACCGCTGTCGAGCTCGCGCAGCTTCAGCGCCAGCAGTTCGGCACTGAGCGTGCGCTCCTGCGTCTTGCAATCCTGGTAGCGGCGCGCGACTTTGGCCTGGCGCTGCAGATGCCGGATCTGACTATCCACCTCGTCGCGCAGATCCTGCAGTCGCGCGAGATTCTCACGCGTCTCGGCCATGCGCGTCTCGGTCTCGCGACGTCGCTCCTTGTAGAGCGATATGCCTGCAGCCTCCTCGATAAACGCACGCATGTCGTCGTGGCGCGCCTCGACGACGCGCGAGATCATGTCCTGCTCGATGATGGCGTAGCTGCGCGTGCCCAGGCCCGTGCCAAGGAACAGGTGCGTGATGTCCTTGCGCCGGCAACGCCCGCCATTGATGAAATAGGCTGAGCTGCCATCGCGCGCGACCGCCCGCTTGAGCGATACCTCGCTGTAACTGGCGTAGGCGCCGCCGATCTTGCCGTCGCTGTTGTCGAAGACCAGCTCAACCGAGGCGGCGCCGACCGGTTTGCGCGCCGAGGAGCCATTGAAAATCACGTCCGCCATGGAATCCCCGCGCAGGTGGCGGGCCGAGAGCTCGCCCATGACCCAGCGCACGGCATCGATGATGTTGGACTTGCCGCAACCATTGGGCCCCACGACGCCGGTGAGGTTGCCCGGCAACTGCACTGAGGTGGGATCGACGAAGGATTTGAAGCCAGCGAGCTTGACCTTGTTGAGCCGCATTGATCCTCGCCGTGGTGTACGTCGCCCTAGTGTAGATTATCCGCGCGCAGATGCGCAGATCCGCGCACTGGCAGGAGCCCCTCGCTTAAGCCCCCAAAGGGCTGGCGGCGAGAGAATTTTCGCTGCGCTGTACAGCCTACTTTGCGTCGGTATAATCGCGCGTTCTCAAAGTGACCCGCGACCGGGAGTCAGGAGCGAGGCGATGGCCGGCAAGAAGCCCGGAACCAGGAACAGCAAGTCGAAGAAGGCCGCAGCACCGAAGGCCCGTGCGCGCCGGCCACAGCTACGCCGGACTGCAGCGGCGAGCAGCAGGAGCCTTGCGGCTGCGCCGTCCAGGCCGGCTGCCAGGGCCGCGATCAAAGCCGCCCCGGCCGCCGCCAAAGGCGAAAGCCAC